>Ga0315912_10000069_pt1 | contig 270187 bp, 239 predicted proteins | sample VfabasoilMG_FD_204469 | JGI IMG/M metagenome (GOLD analysis project Ga0315912, IMG submission 204469) | Garden soil microbial communities collected in Santa Monica, California, United States - V. faba soil | ecosystem: Environmental > Terrestrial > Soil > Garden | place: USA: California... | reverse complement strand
TCACCCGAATCGCCGAATCAGGCTGTTCTTTTCCCGCCCAAAGCAGTCCGGCGCGGGATATGGTTCCGTACGCCCCGAGCGGCCCTGGTTCGAAAAACCCAAGGATTGGTCTACACTTCCCGTTCACTCGTGGCTCTTCCGGAAAGAACACCGGCCCAGTCGACCAACACCGAGAAGCGCTCGGTGGGGCGTGGGCTGTTTCGAAAATGTGCCGGCTGCGGTGCGGTGTCCACCGTGGAGGAGATGGCGGCCCTGTGGCACGTGTGCAGTTCGTGCTCGCACCACCATCCGATGGCGGTCGAGGAATGGGTGCGCCTTCTCCTCGATGATCAGGCGCTCGAGGTCTGGGACGAACACATTGCTCCGACGGATCCGCTGAAGTTCGACGACGGCAAGCCGTACCCGGAGCGACTCGAGCGAGCCAGGCGCACGACCGGCCTCAGCGAAGCCGTTCAGATCGGGCGCGGCCGCATCGAAGGTCGCAGCGTGGCGTTCGGCTGCTTCGCCTTCGGCTTCATGGGTGGCAGCATGGGCTCCGTCGTCGGGGAGCGAATCACCCGCCTCTTCGAGCGCGCCACGCTCGAACGCCTGCCACTCGTCCTGCTTCATTCTTCCGGGGGAGCGCGCATGCAGGAGGGGATCCTGAGTTTGATGCAGATGGCGAAGACCGTCGCCGCGCTCGGGCGCTTTCGCGCCTCCAAAAAGCCCTACGTGAGCGTCCTGCTTCACCCGACCACCGGCGGCGTTGCCGCCAGCACCGCCCTGCTCGGCGACGTGAACATCGCCGAGCCGAACGCCCTGATTGGCTTCGCCGGCCCGCGCGTGATCGAGAGCACGCTCCGCACCACTTTGCCCGAGGGCTTTCAGCGCTCGGATTTTCTGGTGGAACACGGCATGGTCGACGCCATCGTCCCGCGCTTGGAGTTGCGAACCACGCTGAGCGTGCTCTTCGGCCACCTCGGGGGGCAGGGCGCGTGACCGATTTCGCCACGGCGCTCGCGCGCCTGTACGCCCTGATCCCAGCGGGCCAGAAGCTAGGGCTGGAGCGGATGCAGGCGGCCTGCCAGCTGTTCGGCAACCCGGAACGAGCCTTCGAAGTCGTGCACGTGGCCGGCACGAACGGCAAGGGTACCGTCTGTGCGTTCACGGCATCGATGGCGAAAGCCGCGGGGCGCCGCGTCGGGCTCTACACCTCCCCGCACCTGGTTCGCTTCGCGGAACGCATCCAGATCGACGGCACCCCGCTCGACGACGCCACGGTGGCGCGGCTGCTCACCGAGGTGATGGACAAGGCACCGGACCTCACGTTCTTCGAGGTGGTGACGCTCGCTGCATTCCTCGCCTTTCGCGAGGCCGAGGTGGACCTCGCCGTGCTCGAGGTCGGCGTCGGCGGCCGGCTCGACGCCACGAACGTGGTGCCCCCTCCCCGCATCGCCGCCGTGACGCGCATTTCGTACGATCACGTGGCCGACCTCGGCGACACGCTGGGCCTCATCGCAACCGAAAAGGCGGGGATCATCAAGCCGGGGTCCACGGTCGTCCTCGGCAAGCTTCATCCGGAAGCGCGGGCGGCGATCGAGACGCGCGCTCAGGAAGTCGGTGCCCGGATCGTACCGCTCGGTCCGCCCGAGCCGGTGCCCGGCGCGCCGCTCGCCTACCCGCGCACCGCACTGGTCGGCTCGAACCTCGCGGTCGCCGTGACGATTGGCCGCGAGCTCGGCATCGCGTCCGAGGCGCTCGCCCAAGGCATCGAAGCAACGCAGTGGCCGGGGCGAAACGAGCTCCTGCACCGCAACGGCCAGGAGCTGACGCTGCTCGACTGCGCCCACAATCCGGACGGCGCCGTCGCGCTGTCGCATTCGCTCGATCCGAGCGTGCTCGGCGAGATCGAGTCGCGGCGCGAGATCGCCCTCGTCTTCGGCGCGCTCGCCACCAAGAACTGGCGCGCCATGCTGCGCCGGCTGGAGAACGTGGCCGGCCACCGCGTGTACGTCGCGCCGCCGGTAAAAAGGGCCGCCGATCCTCGGGAAATGGCGGCACTCATCCCCGGCGAGGTGGCGCCCGACGTGACGCAGGCGCTCGATCGTGCGCGGGCGCTGGTCGGGGCGCGCGGCGTGGTCGTGGTCGCGGGCTCGATCTTCCTCGTCGGTGCAGCTCGCGCACTACTGCTGAACCTGCCGAGCGATCCGCCGGTCGCGCTCTGAGCATGGCCGAACGACACCTCTTCGGCACGGACGGCATCCGGGGTCGTGCCGGTGTGTCGCCGATGACCCCCGAACTCTCGCTGATGCTCGGCCGCGCCATCGCCTACGTCGCCCGGCGCGGGCGTTCGCGCACACCCCGCATCGTGATCGGCAAGGATACCCGCCTGTCGGGTTACATGCTGGAAACCGCGATTGCCGCCGGGATTTGCGCCATGGGCGGACGGGTGATGCTCACGGGGCCCATCCCGACACCGGCCGTCGCGCAGCTCACGCAGAGCATGCGAGCGGATGCCGGCGTGGTGATCAGCGCCAGCCACAACCCGTTTGCCGACAACGGGATCAAACTTTTCGGCCCCGACGGCTTCAAGCTCCCCGACGAAGAGGAAGCCGCGATCGAGGCTCTACTCACCGATTCGAAGCTCGTCACGCTCGGCAAAAGCGGCAGCGGGGTCGGGCGCGCGGAGCGACTAGACGACGCGTTCGGCCGCTACGTCGTGTACGCGAAAGGCACGTTCCCGCGCGAGCTCACGCTGCACGGACTCAAGATCGTGGTCGACGGTGCCCACGGCGCCGCCTACCGCGTCGCACCGGCCGTGCTAGCCGAGCTCGGCGCGGAAGTGATTGCGATCGGCTGCCGCCCGAACGGCGTCAACATCAACCGAGGCTGCGGCGCCCTGCACCCGAGCCACGTTGCGGGCGAAGTGAAGAAGCGAAAGGCCCACCTCGGCGTGGCGCTCGACGGCGACGCCGACCGGGTCATCTTCGTCGACGAACACGGCGAAATCGTGGACGGCGATGCCGTGATGGCGCTCTGCGGCACGCGGCTCCAGCGCGCCGGGCGGCTCGCCAAGGGGGTCGTGGTGGCAACGGTGATGAGCAACATGGGGCTCGAGCGCGCCCTCGCGGCGGCCGGGGCCACGCTCCGGCGGACTGCCGTCGGCGATCGCTACGTGGTCGAGGAGATGCGGCGCGACGGGCTCACGTTCGGCGGCGAACAGTCCGGCCACCTCGTGTTCGCCGACCATGCGACGACCGGCGACGGCATCGTCGCCGCACTCCAGGTGCTCGCCATCATGCTCCGCGAGGAACGACCACTGAGCGACCTCGCCGCTTCGATGGAACGGGTGCCTCAGGTGCTCGAGAGCGTGAAGCTCGCAGCCCGGCGGCCCCTCGAGCAGATGACCGAGCTCACCCGCCGCATCGCTGACGCCGAGGCCCGGCTCGGCGGCGACGGCCGCGTCCTCGTGCGCTGGAGTGGCACCGAGCCGAAGCTACGGCTGATGCTCGAGGGACCGGATCCCGAGGCGCTGAAGGTCATGGTCGAGGAAATGGCCGAAGCTGCCCGGCGCGACGTGGCCGCAGTCGGCACGTAGCGCGACGGTGTCGGTCATCGAGTGGGGTCGGGAGCCCTGATCATCCGTCGAGCGTGCACACGCTGTCGACGCAGCGCAATTCGTCGGGTTCGGGATCGGCTTCGCAGGCGGCGCAGGGCCACCCGCTGTCGGGCTCGCTCGCACAGCTGTCGAGCGCCTCGGCCAGGCGCTCGAACTCCGCGGGGTCGACGCTCGGGCCGACAGCGAAGGCCCCGCTGCAGTGCTCGCGCGTGAACGCGCAAAACGACTTGAGGTACCGACAATCGGCGTCCGCCTCACAGCCGCGGTGCATCGCCACGTAGTCGAGCAGCGCCCGCTCGTGAGCGCTGCAATCCCCGGCGCAGGCTCCGTCGAGCAGCCAGATGTCCGTCACCGGCTCGAACACACACGATGCGACCGTCCACCCCGTTCCGTCCGGGCAGCGATAACCGCAGGTGCTCGGCGGCGAGAGCTGGTTCCAAACGCATTCCGAGCCCGGCAGAGGGCGCTCCACCGCGCAATCCTGGGGCGGGTCCCCACCCCAGCCCATCAGGTTCCACTCCTCACCATTGCATCGGACCTGCGCGTCGCCGCCCCAGCAGGAGTCGTAGGGGAAGCTGCAAGACCCGTCAACGGACCACCAGCCGCGCTCGTCGCAACGGTAGACGAAGCTCTGCGGCCCGCTCTGGCACTCGAGCTCGTAGGTGCAGCCTTCGGGCGGCAGGGCGGCGGGGTCGCACGGTGGCTGTGGAATGGTGCGCGGCGACTCGGCCGGACACTTCGTACCCGCGTCCGGGGGGCTGCCACCGAGCGTCCCACCCACGCCACCCGCCTGCACACTGCCGCCGGTCGTGCCACCCGCCGCCGCGCTGCCGCCCGTCGTGCCACCCGTCGGCGCGCCACCCGCCGCAGAGTGTCCCCCGGTGCCCGCTACACCGCCGGAGCCGCTGTCAGGATTTCCGGCCACGCCGTCGGCGCGCTCCGACTGCCCCCCACACGCCCCGACGAACGAGAGGCCGGCGACCGCCGCGGCCCACAGGCGCTGCCGCACTCCACCAATCACCTTCCAAGCATAGCCCACAAAAAGCCGACGGCCCGTCCCGGCGCGAACGCCGAAACGGGCCGTACGACTTTGGCGCGATCGATCAGCCGGCGCTGGCCGAACCGCTCGCCGACGCGCTGGCTTTCACCGACACATCGACCGAGACGGCCGCCTTCGCCTGGGCGTCGAGCGACGCCGCGAAGCACGCACCGACCTTCATCGCCGCGTCACCACCGGAGGTGACGGCAGCCTGAGCACCGTCGAGCGACGCCTTCACGCTGGCGACGACACCCTCGACCTTGCCCTTCATGCCGATCGTCACCTTGAGGAGGGCCGGCAGGTTCTTGGTGAGGGCCGCCTTGAGCTTGGCAGCCGCCTGGGCGTCCGCCGAGCCGTCGATCTTCACCATCACGGTCGCCGGGTGGCACTCGACCTTGCCCGTGACCTCGGCGTTGCAGTTCGCCTTGCACTCGGCGCTCATCTCCGGCGGCTTGACCTCGCCGCTGCACTTCGGCGCCTTCATCTCGACGTCGCACTTGCCGGAGCACTCGCCCTTGCACTCGCCCTTGGCGGTCATCGTGCAGCTCGCGCTGCAGCTGCCCTTGCAGCTACCGTTGCAGGAGCCCTTGGCGTTGCCCTTGCACTTGCCTTCGCAGGTGCCGGCGCACTTGGCCTTGCCGTCCTTACCGTCGCACTTGCCTTCGCAGGTGCCGTCGCACTTGCCGGACATTTCGGCACTGCACTCGCCGGAGCATTCGCCGCTACAGCTGCCTTCGCACTTGGCGCCGGCCTGCGCGGTGCACTCGCCTTCGCACTTGCCGGAGCACTCACCGCTGATCTTGCCGCCTTCGCACTCGACCTTGGCCGAGCCGGGCTTGACGGTGGCGTCGCACTTACCAGCGCATTCCGCCATCGCGTTCATCGACGCCGAGCACTTCGGGGGCTTCACGTCGACCTTCAACGAGCCCTTCGCCTTGGCCTTCACCTCGCCGATGAACTTCGTCGCAGCGGCACAGGCGGCCTCCGCCTTCTTGCCGGGGCCGTCTTCCTTCGGCTTGAGATCGGCGTCCGATGCGCCGAGGTCCTTGGCGAGGTTGCCGCAGGCCATGGCCACCTCAGCCTCGAGGTCGACCGCGATCTTCTGCAGGTTCGCACCGGCCGCGAGCGACGCCTTGACCTTGCCCTCGAGCTCACCCTGGAGCCCGAAGTTCGCCGCCATGACGGCTTGCGCGTCAGCGATATTGGCGGGGCAGCCGCCAGGCAACGCACCACCTCCCGGAAGCGCATCCGCACCGGGGACCGCTGGCCCGCCACCGGCACCCTTCTTGCCGCAGTCCATCAACAACGGCGACGCCAAGAGCGCCGCGGCGATGACGGCACCACCAATTCTCTGACCACGAATGGGACGCATGATTAATCCTCCTCCGGTCCCGTCGTCGAGACGGGTCGGTTGCGGGCGAAACTACTCTGCCCCCCGGGCGCTTGGGAACCCAAAACAAGGAAAAATTTCTGGCTTCGTGTGTTTCGGTGGGGCCCCAGCCCCACCGAATGGGTGTATTTTCGCCTTTGTAGCGCGTGCCCGGGTGGGCCCGCGGCACCGGCCACGGGGCATTCTGCACAGATTGTGCGCGCCGTGGCGCTTAGCGGCGGCCGGGGGTGGCGGCGAACGGGAGCTCGATCTGGGAGGTCGGCTCGGTCTTCTTCGGCCGGTGACCGGCGCGGGCGAGGATCTCCTGCTCGCGCTTGATGTCCGCTTCCATGACCTCGGGGTTGTCGAGCGCGAACGCGAGCGCATCGAGGACCTTGGCGGCGCCGAGCTGCGGGTAGCGTTTGAGCAAGCGTTCGACGCTCGCGCCGCCTTCGAAGAAGCCGAACAGCCTTCGCACCGGCACGCGCGACCCGACCACGTACGGGCTCCCGCCGAGCACGCTCTGATCCACCCGTACGTGCGGGTGTGGGACCAGCACGACGGGTAGTGTCATCCGAGGCGCTCCAGGACCTTGCCGGCAATCGCCTCGCCGGTGAGGCCGAATTCGGCAGCGAGGCGTTCCCAGGTGGCGGACGCCCCGAAGCGATCGACCCCGACGTTGACGCCCGCCGGGCCCGTCACCGCCGCCCAACCGAGCGTCCGCCCGGCTTCGACCGTGACGAGGAGCGCGCCCTGGGGCACGACCTTCGCGCGCTGTTCCGGCGAGAGCCGCTCGAAGGCTTCCCAACACGGCGCGCTCACCACGCGCACGCGCTTGCCCTTCTGATCGAGCAGCTTCTTTGCCGCCATCGCCGCCGACACCTCGCTCCCGGTGGCGATGATGGCGACCTCCGGGTTCGGGGCGTCCGCGAGCACGTACGCGCCGTCGAGCACCGAGCGTGGGTCGAAGCCCGCGGGTCGCTCGAGCCCGGGCAGCTTGTGGCGGCTCAGCGCGATCAGCGTTGGCCCGTGCCGGCGGGTGAGCGCGTGGGTCCAGGCCGCGGCGCACTCGAGGGCGTCTGCCGGCCGTACAACGTCGAGGTTCGGGATCATCCTGAGCGCCCACAACTGCTCGATCGGCTGATGCGTCGGCCCGTCTTCGCCGAGAAATACCGAATCGTGGGTGAAGACGTAGACGACCTGCTGATCCATCAACGCCGACAGCCGGATCGACGGGCGGCAGTAGTCAGTGAAGATGAGGAAGCTAGAGCCGAACGGGATGAAGAGGCCCGAGAGCGCGAGGCCGTTCAAGATCGCGGCCATGCCGTGTTCACGGATGCCGAAGTTGAAGTTTCGCCCGGCGAACTCGCCGCGCTTCACGTCGGGCGAGCCCTTGATCGTGGTCTTCGTCGATTCGGCAAGATCTGCGGCCCCGCCGAGCAGCGCCGGCACGAGCGCCGCCGCCTTCTGCTCGATCGTGGCGCCCAGGCTTCGCGTCGCGTCCGCCTTCAGCGTGCCCGCGACGGCAGCGAGCTCGTCGAACAGGTTTTCCGGGACCGCACGCGAGGTGAGGCTCTTGTAAATCGCGGCCCGCTCCGGGCTCAGGCCCTGTACCAGGCGCTGCCAGGCCTCACGGCGCGGCCGGTTCTCGGCCGTGCGTCGCTCGAACAGCGCCTTCGCTTCGGGCGCGATGAAGAACGGTTCGAGCGGCCAGCCCGCCGCCTTCTTCGCGCCGTCGATCTCGGCCTGGCCGAGCGGTGCACCGTGAGCCTTGCTGGTCCCGGCCTTGGTCGGTGCCCCGATACCGATGATCGTCCGGGCCAGGATCAAGGAGGGCGACCCCGTGTGGGCGACGGCCGCGTCGAGCGCTTTCCGCACCTCGGCGGGATTGTGGCCATCCACCTTCTGGACGAAAAAGCCGTAGGCTTCGTAACGCTTGCCCACGTCTTCGCTGAACGAGAGATCGGTGCTGCCGTCGATCGTGATCTTGTTGTCGTCGTAGATCAGGATCAGGTTATCGAGCCCGAGGTGGCCGGCGATGCTGGACGCCTCGCCCGAGACGCCCTCCATCAGGTCGCCGTCGGAGGCGAGGCAGAACACTCGGTAGTCGAAGACTTCCGAGCCCTTTTCGTTGACGCGGGCGGCCGCGAGCTTGCTCGCGAGCGCCAGGCCCACGGCGTTGCCCACGCCCTGACCGAGCGGTCCCGTCGTCGTCTCCACGCCCGGCGTGAGGCCATGTTCGGGGTGCCCCGGCGTCTTCGACCCCCACTGGCGGAACGACTGGAGCTCCGAGAGCGGGAGATCGTACCCGGCCAGGTGCAGCACCGAGTAGAGCAGCATCGAGGCGTGCCCGCAGGACAGCACGAACCGATCGCGATTCGGCCAGCCCGGCTCGCGCGGGTCGTAGCGCAGGTAGCGCGTGTAGATGTCGACGGTGATCCCGGCGAGCGCCATCGGCGTTCCAGGGTGTCCGGCAGCGGCCTTCTCCACCGCGTCCGCCGACAGGAATTGGATCGTGCGAACCGCCTTCTCGAAATCGTCCATAGCGTTCTCCGGGGAGCGAACCTCGCAATACAACCGGGGCCCGCTAGCGTCCACTCACCGCCTGCCGGTGCTCCTCGAAGGTGCGGCTGAAGCGGTGGCGGCCGCCCCCGGCAGCGACGAAGTAGAGGTAGTCCGTTTTCTGCGGGGCGAGCACGGCGCGGATGGCCGTCTCGCCCGGGTTCGCTATCGGCCCTGGAGGCAGACCGGGGTGGCGGTAGGTGTTGTACGGGTTCTCGGCGTCCCGGAGCATCGCTGGGAGCACCTGCCCGCGGTACGACGCACAGCTCGGCGCGCGTTCCGGCATCACGAGACAGCCGTAGCCGGCGGTGGGGTCGCTGCCGAGCGATCGCAACGGGCGAAAATCCGGATCGCGGAGGCGGTTGAAGAAGACGCCGGCAATCACCGGGTCCTCGATGGGATCACCCGATTCGCGCTCGACGATCGACGCGAGGGTCAGGATCTCGTGCTCGCCGAAGCCGTCCTTCTCGGCGAGGGTCGCGACGGCTTGCGGCTTCTCAGCCGAAATGCGCGCGAGGCGCTTGCGCGTCTCCGCGACGAGCAGGCGAATGACGTTCGACGGCTCGGTGTCGACGGTCAGCTCGTAGGTCGCGGGGAACAGGTAGCCTTCAACGCTCGGGCCCAGGATGCCGAGCTCCGACCGCAGCGCCGGATCGAACGCGGCCGTCTCGAACTCGGCGCCGTCGCAGATCTCGAACTCGGCGAGTCGAGCGGCGATCTGCTTGTGGTGGAAGCCCTCGGGGATCGTGACCTTGCGCGTTGCCCGAGACGGCGACCGGCTCAGCCGCTGGGCGAGCGAGCGCGGGCCGAGATCATCGCGGAGGACGTGGCGCCCCTCGGCCGGGCCCTGCGTGAACAGGCGAAAGTAGAGGGAGAACGGGAACGAGCGCCGGACGAGACCGCGGTCGACCAGCATCGCCATCAGGTCGCCCTGCGTCACCCCCTTCGGAACGTCCACCACGACGCGACGGCCGGTTCCCGCTCCACCACTGCGCGCCCAAACCACGAAACCGGCGAGAGCACCGAGCAGCGAGATCGTGCCCAGCACCGCGATGAACCATCCTCGGCGCGTCATGCGCGCGACCGGTGCTCGTGCCCTTGGCGCCCGCGCCGCACCACGCCCGGACTGCCGCGGGCGCCGCGAGCGCCGCTTCCGGGGCCGCTCGGACGCCGTCACTCGGCCTTCGACCGCCGGGCGTCGAGCCACGATTGGAGGACGACCGCTGCCGCAGCGCTGTCGACCCTTTCCCGTGCTTCGCGATCGCGCACGCCCTGATCGCGAAGCCGTGCTCGCGCCTCGTGGGTCGAGAGCCACTCGTCGTAGAGTTCGACGGGCAGGCCGGTCCGTGCGCGCAGGGCCTCGGCGAAGCGTCGAGCCCGGCGCGCCGAGGGCCCTTCCTCGCCCGAAAGGGTCCGGGGCAACCCGACCACGAATGTCCCGATTTGCTCCAGCGCCGCGAGCCGCTGGAGCGCCTCAACGGCCCGGCGCGGGTCGCGACCGTCCACGTGGGCGCGCGGATGGGCCAAAAGCCCGAGCTCGTCCGCAACGGCGACGCCGACGCGCACGCGGCCCACGTCGATGCCCAGAGCTCGCACGGGCGATGTGGATAGCACCTTCTCGGGAGAGCTGCTAACAGCGGGACCCGCCTTTCAGGCCGAAACCATGAACCTCCGCGCCGTGAAGGGGATGAACGACATCCTCCCCGACGAGATCGGGCGCTGGCACCTGCTCGAGAGCGTGGTGCGGCGTGAGCTCGAGCTCGCCGGGTTTCGTGAAGTCCGAACGCCGCTGCTCGAGCCAACCGCGCTCTTCACGCGCGCGATCGGCGAGGCGACGGAGATCGTGGAAAAGCAGATGTTCGTGCTCGAGCGGAGCGGCGAGTCGCTGGCGCTCCGGCCGGAGGGCACCGCCGGCGTCGCGCGAGCCTACGTCCAGAGCTCGCGGCACACGCGCGAACCGGTGAGCCGCCTCTACTACCTCGGCCCCATGTACCGCGCCGAGCAGCCCCAGCGCGGCCGCTACCGCCAATTCTTCCAGGCCGGCGCCGAGATCTTCGGCGATCCGGGGCCCGCGAGCGACGCCGAGCTGATCGACCTCCTGGTCGGCATGCTGGCCAAACTCCGGGTCGGCGACGTGAAGGTGCTGGTGAACTCGCTCGGCGGGAAAGAGTCACGAAAGCGCTACCGCGACGCCCTCGCCGCGTACCTCGCTCCGCGCGCCGCCGAACTCAGCGAGCACGCGCAAAAGCGGCTCGGCGATAACCCCCTGCGCATCCTCGACTCGAAGAACCCGAAGGACCAGGAGGCCGTCAAAGGCGCCCCCTCGATCCTCGACCTTCTCGAAGGTGAGGACCGAGCCCACTTCGAGGGCCTCGAGCGCGCCCTGCGCGAACTCGGCACGCCCTACGAGCTCACCCCCGGCCTCGTCCGGGGTCTCGACTACTACACGCGCACGCTGTTCGAGATCCAGGGTCTCGCGCCCGAGCTCGGGTCGCAAAACGCGCTCCTTGGCGGTGGCCGTTACGACGGGATGGTGAAGGAGCTCGGCGGGCCGGAAGTGCCGGCGATCGGCTTCGCGATGGGCCTCGAGCGCATGCTGCTCGCCATGCCCGCGGCGGAGGCCCCCCCGGCCGTCGCCTGCTTCGTGGCTCCGCTCGGCGAGCGCGCTGGCCACGCCGCCCTCGTCGTCGCGCGCGAACTTCGGGCGAGCGGCATCGCGACCGAGGCGGACACCCGCGGGGGATCGCTGAAGAGCTTGCTCCGGCGCGCCGACTCGCTCGGAGCCCGGGCCTGCCTGGTGATCGGGGATGCCGAGCTCGAGCGCGGCGTGGTGGCGATCAAGGACCTCGGTCGTCGTTCGCAGGAAGAGGCGCCGCGTGACGCCGTCGTGGGCCGCGTGGCCGCCCTCCTCGCGACGCCGGCCGCGGAGGGGCCTTCGTGAGACAATCCCTCCGCCGCGTCGCGGCGGCCCTCGTCTTGTCGCTCCTCGCGTGGGCGCCCGCGGCACTGGCCCAGGGAGGCCCAGGCGGAGGCCTGATGCCGGGCTTCGGCTCCGGCGCGCCGCCCGGAGGCGGTGAGCCGGCGAAACCGAAGAAGGATCCGAACGAACCCGAGACCCACGCGGCGTCCGGGGCCGAAGACACCGTGGTGGCGCCCGGCGGCGAGCCACAGCTGCCGGACGCGCCGCTCGTGATCAAGCGGAAGACCCTCGGCCGCGTCGGCAGCGACCTTGCGCCGCGCTGGCAGGAACAAGGGCGCGGCCGCAGCACGACCTACGGCTTCTACGGCCCGTACTACACCGAAGACAGCGGCGATTACTCGTTCCGTCTCGCCTTTCCGGTGTGGGCCGAGCGCAAACAACCGTCACGCACCGACACGAAGATTGTCGACCGCGCGTCGCTCTACGGCGGCCTCTACTACAACCGGAGGAGCGCCGAACGTTCGGACGACGTCCTGTTCCCGCTGTTCTGGAACATGGTCGACGAGCGGGCGAAGAGCAGGACCACGATCGTCGGGCCGGTCGTGAACCGCGTCGCGCCGGGCGAATGGGACAACTGGGTCGCTCCGCTCTACTTCGGCGGCAAGCGCAAGAGCGGTGGGTACACCGTGATCCCACCGCTTCTCACCTACACGTCGACCGACGGGCGTGGTGGCTTCAACCTGGTCGGGCCGATGTTCTGCTCCTGGGCGGGCGGTGGGGAGTGCGACGCGCGAACGGCGCAAGACCTCGATTTCGGCGTCGTCCCCTTCTACTTCTACGGGCAGGACGCCGAGGCGAAGTACGAGATCATCCCGCCGCTCCTCCACTACTACCGCTACAACGATCGCGATCTGTCGTGGGTCAACATCTACGGGCCCTACTACCGGGAACACACGCAGAAGCGCGACATGTTCCACCTGTTGCCGCTCTATTTCAGCATCACCGGCAAGAACGAGCGGCACACGACGATGCTTCCCTTCTTCCACTACGGCTACAAAGGGAAGGAATCACTGTTCGTGAACCCGCTGTTCGTCACGGCGACCGGCGAGAACGGTGAGAAGACCTTCGCCAGCTTGCTTTACGCCCGCTACCGCGGCCGCACCGAGCTCGACATGGTGACGCCGCTCTACTGGCGGTACCGCGACGCGGACATCGACCTGACCCAACATTTGCTGTTTCCGTTCTTTTTCTCGCGAGAGAGTCCGCGCGAATCGACGACCGCCGTGTTCCCGTTGTGGGCGAACTCCGAGCGCTACGGCATCAGCGAGACCACCTTCATCACGCCGTTCTTCCAGCACAGCCACGGTATCCGCGGCTGGTCGACGGCGATCCATCCGATCGTCTACATCGGACGCGACGCGACCAGCACGCACACGGTGTTCGCTCCGATCTTTTGGGATTTCGCCGGCCCGACCTCGCGCTCGACGGTGGTGTTCCCCGCCTTCTGGCGCTTTTCGGACGGCAAAGAAGTGTCCCAGCTCGTCGGCAACGTCTACTACCACGAGGCTCGGCTCACGGGCGGCACCGACTGGGAGTTCCACGTGTTCCCCGCCTTCAGCTACGGCGAAACGCCCGACGGTCACTGGTGGAACATCCTTTACGGGCTCGCCGGCTACACCCGCCGCGGCAGCCTCGTGAAGGTGCGCACGTTCTGGATCCCGATCACCGTCAGCGGCCACGACGACTGACGCCGGGCAAACCGGTGGCGAGCCGGTCGATAGCCCGGTAACCTGATCGGTGCCGTGACCGAGCGCGATGCATCGCCAGCCTCCGCGGTGCCAGCGACGCTGGTCGCGGGTAAATACCGCCTGACCCGATTGCTCGGGAAGGGCGGCATGGGGACGGTGTGGGAAGGCGTCCACGAGACACTCGGCACCCGGGTCGCGGTGAAGCGGATCGAAGTCGAAAACCTCGACGATGAACGCGCTCGCAAGCGCTTCGAGAACGAGGCGCGCGCCGCGGCCAAACTCCAGAGCAAACACGTGGTCGAGGTCTACGACTACGGGGTGGGGCCGGACGGGCACCCGTTCATCGTGATGCAGTACCTGGCCGGTGAGGCGCTCGACAAGCGTTTGCTTCGCCTCGGGCGCATGTCAGCCGCCGAGACGGCACGCATCGTGGTGCAGATCTGTCGCGCTCTTTCGCGAGCGCATTCGCTCGGCATCATCCACCGCGATCTCAAGCCCGAAAACGTGTTCCTGGTGCGCGATGACGAGGACGGTTCGGAGCTCGTCAAGGTGGTGGACTTCGGCATCGCCAAGGTCGTCGGCGCGCCCGCGGAGGACTCGGCGACGAACACCGGCAACGTCGTCGGCACGCCGTATTACATGAGCCCGGAGCAGGCGCGCGGACATAAAGGCATCGATCACCGAACGGATCTGTGGTCGGTGGGCGTGATTGCGTTCCGCTGCATGGTCGGGCGCTTGCCGTTCAAGGGGGATGCCGTCGGCGATGTCCTCGTCAACCTGTGCACGGGGCCGATCCCGACTCCCTCCGAGCTCGCGAGCAATCTGCCCCCAGGGTTCGACGACTGGATCTTCACGTCGCTTTCGCGCCTTCCGAGCGAGCGGTGGGCTTCGGCCCAGGAGCAGGGCGACGCGCTCGCCACCGTCTGCGGCATCGGGGCGCGGGTCTCCCCGATCACCAGCGATATCCCGCTCGCCGGCATCGAGGGAGCGGGCGACGTCGCCCTCCGGGCCACGGATCGGGCCCCGAGCGGCGAGAACGACCCCACCACACCGCTCCTGATAGGTGCAATGTTCCGCACGCCGGAGCGGACGTCGCTCGTGTCGCCGGAGTTGACCCACGCGGGCACCGCCCTCACCAAGACTCCCGCAGCGCGCCAGCGCGTCCCCGCCCTGCTTGCCGGGACGGGGATCGCGTTGCTCCTGATTGCTCTCTGGATCGCGCTCACTCGCTCCGCCACCGCGCCGCACGGGGATGCGGCGGGTCCCGCACCTGCCGCGCAGCAGGCGCACGTGCCCGTTGGCGCTGCGAAGGTGGCTCCCCTGCCCCCGGTAGCGACGGTGGCGCTTCCCCAGCCGGATCCGGTGGCCGCGGTACCGGCGAGCGCGAGCGCTGCCCCCGCCGGTTCGATCACGGCGGGCCCACGATCCGCGCCGGCATCCCGACCCACGACGACCCGCCGCGGTGCGGCGGCGCCGAGCTCTTCGTCCCGCAGCCTCGAAATTCGTCTAGAACGTTAGGCGTCCTGGGGAACGCTCGGTGACGAACCTGACCAAGGCTAGGGTCCTCTGCCTTTTCCTGTCGGCGCTCCTCGCGTCACCGCCGCTCGCGGCCGATGACCTCGCCGACGAGGCCGACCTGCAGTTCACGCTGGGGACGGAGGCTTACCAGAAGGGCGACCTTCGCTCGGCGCTCGAGCATTTTCTCGCGAGCAATCGCCTGGCCCCGAACCGCAACGTTCTTTACAACATCGCCCGCGTCTACGACGCCATGAAGCGATACCCGGAAGCGTATCGCTACTACTCGCAGGCGCTCGATGGCGAGAAGGACGCTCAGGCTCGCGCCGCGATCGAAAGCGCGCTGACCCAGCTCGCAGCGAGCGTGGTCGTTGTTCGCATCGAAACGTCGCCCCCCGGCGCGACGCTTTACGTCGACCGAAAGGACCTCGGGCCGCGGGGCACGGCGCCACGCACGCTCGGGCTCGCGCCGGGAAACTATCGGGTGCTCGCCGAGCTCCCAGGCTACGCCCCGGGGGAGGCATTGATCGAGAGCGCCGTCGCCGGGGAAGAGCGGCGCGTCACGCTCGAACTTCAGCCGATCCTCGGGACGCTGTTCGTGAACGGCAGCGCGAACGCGAGCCTTCGCCTGGAAGACCCCGAGGCCCCCCCGCGTTGCCGGCTGCCTTGCGAGCTCTCGCTGCCACCGGGTTCGTACCGGGCGTTCGCCACCGCACCCGGGCACCGGCCGAGCGAGCTTCGCGTCACGATCCTGGCGAGCCAGCGCACGACGACGGATGCCGCACTCGAACCCTTGACCGGCACCCTGGTCGTCAACACCGACGAGCCGCAGGCATTGATCGAAGTCGACGGTAAGCCGCGCGGCTTCACCCCGTCGATCCTGACGCTCAACGTCGGTCGCCACCGGGTCGATCTCGTGCTCGCCGGTTTTCGCCGCGTGAGCCGGGTCGTCGACGTCAATCCCTCGTCGGAGGGGCGCCTCGACGTTGCGCTCGTTCCGGCCGAGGAAGTGAGGGCGGCCTCGCGCGTCGGCGAGTCGGTCGAGGACGCGCCCGGCTCGGTCACCATCGTGCCGAAAAAGGAGCTGGTGGCGCTCGCGGCGCCGACCATCGCCGAAGCGGTTCGCGGGGTGCCCGGCGTGTACCTCTGGAACGACCGCTCGTACGTGAGCGTCGGTGTGCGCGGCCTCGGACGGCTCGGCAGCTACGGCAACCGCATGCTGGTCCTCTACGACGGCCAGCCGATGAACGACGACTGGATCGGGTCCTCGTACGTCGGCTTCGACGCCCTCACCGACCTCGGCGACGTCGAGCGCATCGAGGTCGTGCGCGGACCGGGGTCCGTCCTCTACGGCACGAATGCGTTTTCGGGAGTCGTGAACGTCGTCAACGACCATGAGCGCCCGACCGGCGCCAGCGTCGGAGTCGGGACGAGCCAGGACGGCGTCGCCCGTGCACGCGTCCGCGGCGACCTGAACCTCGGGCGCGACGCCGGCGTCTGGACGACCGTCGGAGCCGCCCGCTCGAGCGGGCGCGACTTCGAGTACCCCGAGCTCGGTGCGGAGGCCGCAGGCGTGGACGGCTTCGAGTCAGCCGGCTTTCGTGGTGGCGCCCGCTACCGGTTCATCCACGCGCAGTGGTCGTTCAACCACCACGACAAACAGCTCCCGACCGGCGCCTTCGAAACGACGATCGGGGATCCGCGGACGCATCAGACGGACACCCGGGGCATGGTCGAAGTCCGTGCCGAGCCGAAGCTTTCGGACTCGGTCCAGAGTTTGACCCGCGTCCACGGCAACCTCTACCGCTTTCGCGGTGACTACGCGCGCCCACCCCAGGAGGGCGGGGTCGGATTCGATCGGTTCCGCGGCGCGTGGATCGGGCTCGAACAGCGCCTGATCCTGACGCCCCTGAGCTCGCTCCGCCTGACCGTGGGCGGCGAAGCGCAGTTCCATGTCCAGGTCGAGCAGACGGTGTCGGACGAGACCGCAGTCTACCTCGACGATTCGCACCCGTATCAGGTCGGCGCGGCCTACGCGAACGCCGATCTCGATCTGACGGCGGCCGCGAAGCTCTCGGCCGGAGCGCGTTTCGACGTCTACTCCACCTTCGGTTCCTCACTGAGCCCGCACGGCGCGCTGATCCTTCGCCCCTACCCGAACGGAAACCTGAAGATCCTCGGGGGCCGCGCCTTCCGTGCCCCGAGCATCTACGAACTTTACTACAACGACGGCGGCGTCACTCAGGTCGCGAACCCGACGATCAATCCGGAGCTGATCTACTCCGGTGAAATCGAGCACACCCATCGCTTCTCGCCGACAATGCTCGGCAGCGTCACCCTTTACGAAAATTACGCGAAGGACCTGATCCTGGCCGCCGGCACCGGCGGAACCGGCGATCCGCTCCACTACGTCAACTCCCAGGTTCCCCTCGTCACGCTCGGGTTCGAGGCCGGCGTTCGGCGCGACTGGCGGCAGGGCTTCATGATCGGCGTGTCCTATGGTTTCACCCACGCGCGTTTTCTCGCGAGTGAGTCAGCCAGCGATTTTTTCACGCTCGAAAAGCATTCGGCGATCCGCGACGTCGCCAATGCCCCGGCGCACCTTGCGACGCTGAAGGGCGCGGCACCGATCATTGCCCAGAAACTCCTCGCCACGACCCGCCTCAGTGTCGAAAGCAAGCGCTACGATCGCTACGAACTGCAGAGCGACCCGCTGCAAGGCACCACGGCACCGTTCGTCTTGTGGGACATCGTGATCACCGGTCACGAGCCGCGCTTCAACCTCGATTATGCCTTCGGCGTCTACAACGCGTTCGACTGGAAGTACTCACTGCCGGTCGGAGGCGAACTCGCCCAACGCTCGATCCAGCAGGACGGACGCACCTTCCTCGCCTCCGCAGAAGTATCATTCTAGCAGACCGGTGCCGCCGGACCGTTTTCGGACTAGGTTTCGCGAGGGAGCCCATGAGCACGAGTAAGGTCCGCGCGGGAGTTCTCGGTGGGTCGGGGTTCGCGGGCGCAGAGCTCGTGCGGCGGCTGCTTTCGCATCCTGAGGTGGAACTCGTGCGCGTTTGCGCGGCCGACCACGTCGGTGAACCGATCGCGGCGGCGCTGCCGCACCTGGAGGGGCGGACGGATCTGGTGTTCGAGAACCCGCCACCCGACCGAGCGGTGGAGGGGCTCGACGTGGTGTTGATGGGGTTGCCGCACGGAGCCAGCATCGACGTCGTGGACCGCGTCGTCGATCGCGACGTGCGTGTGATCGACATGTCGGGGGCCTTTCGCTTGCAGGATCTCGCCGCCTACGAGCACTTCTACGGCGGACCCCACGCGCGGCCGGATCTGGTCGAGCGCTTCGTGTACGGCCTGCCCGAGCTCAACCGCGAACGCATCAAGGGCGCCCGCTTCGTGTCGTCACCGGGATGTTTTGCCACCAGCATCGAGCTCGCGCTTCTCCCGTTCGCCAAGAATGGGCTGCTCGAAGGCAGCGTCGAGGTCGTCGGCGTCACCGGCTCGAGCGGCGCCGGCGTGACGCCGAGCCCCACCACGCACCATCCGACGCGCTCGGTGAACCTTCGGACCTACCGCCCGCTCGCCCACCAGCACGCCCCCGAGATCGCGGCCGCGCTGACGGCGGCCGGCGCTCGCTCGCTCCGGGTCGAGTTCGTTCCGGTCTCCGCGCCGCTCGCACGCGGCATTTTCGCGACGGCCTTCTTTCGAGTACCGGCGACGGCACCGGTCGCGACGCTGGCGGACCTGCCCCAGCAAACCTACGAGAACGAGCCGTTCGTGCGTGTGCCGCGCGGTCGCCTGCCCGAGGTGGTGGCGGTTTCGGGCTCGAACCACGCCGAGGTCGGCGTCGTGATCGGGGACGACGAAAAGGGATCGCGGCTCGTCACGGCGTTCGCCGCGCTCGACAATCTGATCAAGGGCGGTGCCGGCCAGGCAATCCAGAACCTGAATCTGATGCTCGGGCTGCCGGAGACACTGACGCTCGAGGATCCGGGCGGCTATCCTTAGCGCAGCGGTGGGACCGCTTCGCGAGCGCCGTCGACGCTTGGGCTAAAACTCCAAGTCCATCACGACCGTATCCGACGGTTCGCTCTCGTTGACGAGCGTGGCGGTCAATTGGCCGTGGGTTAGGTAGTTGATCAGCGTTCCTGGAACCACGTGAGGCAAGACTGAGATCAACGTGAGCTCCCATTGTCCGTGAGGGTCATCAGCGGAGCCACACTCAGAACCCGATGAAGCCGTGTAGCGCCAGGTTGGATGGGCAGGCCGACACACGCCCGCCTCCCCAGACCCCTCACAGGCCGGCCCACAGGGCTCCGGGTAGGGCGGGCAAACCACGCCCGATGGGATCGGAAAGCTCAGCTCGAGTACGAGCCAGCCGCAGTCCTCGGGGGAAGAGTACGCCCCGGTTTCGGCGGTCGTCACGCCAACCCAGCCGGAAAGCGACGCGAAAAGGACGTCGGTCGGCATGCTGAACAGAAAGTCGTCGGGGAAGGGCTCGCTCAACTCCCTCGTGGTTTCGAGCGCCTGAGTGTATGGCCTTCCCGCCGTCGCTTGGGGACCTAGAAAGCGGGTGCTGACGCCATTGTCGCAGAGCACGGCGTCGACTCGCGATCCGCGAAGGGTGCCGTGCACGGGGATCACGTTGGAATACGGTGTACCGGAGCTCACGCATTGCCCCGGCGCACCCGCTTCCATCGCTTGGTCGGCGCCGCTGGAGCCACCCTCCATCGGACCGCCGCCGGCCCCGCCGATCGCGCTCGACCCACCCGTCGCCAGGCTCGAACCTCCTACGCCGGTGCCCGAGGCACCCGCTGTGCCCTCGTGCGCACTTCTACCGCCGCACGAGACACCAAGGCCCAAGGCGCATCGGACGATCTGGGCGCGAACGCTGGGCGACACCGTTCACTTCCCTGGCGCACTTCGATTCACTCGTAGAACCAGATGTCGTCGATCGAGAAGTCGAACACCGTGTCCTGGATCACGCCGAACTCGATCGCGTAGAGGTTCGAGAGGTCGAGAGCGTCGGTCCTGAGGCCGAAATCTCGCTGGGCCATGCGCGAAAACTCGAGCTTGTAGAGGTGCCACTCGGTGTCGATCGGCACGACGGCCGACCCCCAGCCGTTGAAGCAACCGTCGGCTGCCTCCGGATCGGGGTTGCACACACCGCCCTCCGCGTACGTGTTCGCATCCTGGAACTGGGCGCGGAGCGGGCTCGTGTTCGTTTCACCGACCCGGGCCCAGAACATGACGCCTCGGTACGCGCTGGCGTCGATCGGCAGCGGCCCCGAATCGAAGCGAAAATCCAGAACCAGCGCCGCGCCCCACTCGGTGAACCCCTCGCCCGTGATGCGAATCGCATACTTGCTGCCACAGCGGCCTCCGGCGATCCGCTCGGGCGGCGTCTCTTGATCGCCGGCAGGGGTGGTCGACCCACCCGTCATGTCGGTGGCGAGCCACCAGGCGCCGTTGCGACCGCCGACCGGTGCGATGGTTGCGTCGGCATCCTCCATGTCGTCGATCAGGAGCGTGGGGTCGACCACGCCGACCAGATCCTCGGTGCAATGTTCGAGGTCGGTCGTTTCGGTGGGCGCGGGTTCGGCCGGGTCGTCCGAGCAGCCGAACGAAAGGGCGGCGACGAGAGGGAGCAGGCGTGCGCTGAGTCGTCGAAGCATCGTGATCCTCGCGAAGTTAGTGTCCTGAGTCTGCAATTCGTGCCGAATTGCAGCCCCGCCGCTGTCGCGTCGGCCGCCGCTTCGCGGCGAGGCACTAGCTGTTTTGCCGGGGCCTTCGCCCCGGACCCCGCGTCCGCTTCGCGTCCGCCTAGTGTCCTGAGTCTCGAGGTTCGTCATCATTTCGTTCGCATTTCACGGACTCAGGACACTAGTTCAAATGAGGCCGGCGAGCGGCCCGGTGCACCATTCGGGGCGCCCGAACGTGGTGTCCGGCAGCCCCATCGTCTGAAGCAGCGAGACGAGGAGGTTGTTGTGCGGCACGTCACCGTCGAACTCGAGAAAACGTCCGGTTTCGAGCGCACCGCCTGCGCTGCCCGCGAGCACGTACGGCGCCTGGTCTCGGCTGTGCGTGTTGCCCTTCCCGAGTTCGTTGCACCAGAGCACCAGGCACTGATCGAACAGCGTTCCCTCGCCCTCGGGGTAACTCTTGAGCTTCTGGATCAAGTCCGCGAGGCGCGCGGCGTACCACTGATTGATGCGCGTCAGCGCGTCCTGAGCTTCGGCGTCGTCGTCGGGCAGGTGAGAAAGGCCATGGTGCGATTCGTCGATGCCGAGCCAGGTGAAACGCACCTGTGACACCGAGCGCGACCATTGGAGCGACGCCACGTTCGTCTGGCCGCACGCGAGTGCGAGGACGAGCAAATCGGTCTGGAGCGCTCCCACCTCGGGGAACGCGTCGTTACCTTCGGGAGTCGGCCCTGGGCGCGCCGGAAGCGTGCACGCGTTCACGTTGGCGAGCTGCTGGGCGATCCGTGTCTCCACCTCGCGCACGTAGGTGAGGTGCGCATCGAGGCGCTGCCGGTCGGCGGCACCGACTTCCGACGACAGGCGACCGAGGTCGTCTTTCACGTAATCGAGGATCGACTGGCGGCGCGCGCGCATCCGGTCGCGTTCCTCGGGCGGCAGCAGCTGGGTGCCGAAAACATCGTCAAACACCCGGGCCGGATCCTCGCGCGGCGCGAGCGGCTGGTTCTTCCCGCGGTAACACATGCGCCCCCAGTTATCGGCCGCTCCGACTTGCACCCCGAGTTCGAGCGATCGGAACGGCGTGCCGCGCCCGATCGCCTCGGCGATCCGCTGATCGACCGACGGCCCCTCCGCCCAGCCTGCGGGAGGTGCCCCGACGCCGGCGAAGTTGCCGTGAAGGAGACCACCACCGGTCAGCATCCCACCGATGCCGTTCTGGTGGCCGTCGCCGCCCGCGCCCTGCTGATCGACGCCAGAGACGATCACCAGATCGCCCTGATGCGCCTCGAGCGGCGACAGGATCGGCGAAAGCGTGAAGTCCGTTTCAGTGCCGCTCGGTAACCATTGCTCGCGAACGGTGCCGTTCGGCGAAAACATGACGATGAAGCGGGCGCTGCCCGGCGGCTGGGCGCGCGCCGGACGAGAACCGAACGCCTCGAGCCACGGCAGGCCAATCGCGGCCGCGAGCGCGCCGTGCAGCAGTTTTCGGCGGCTCGTCATGGCGCCTCCTCCGGTTCCGGGGCCGGCGCCGGCGAAAGGAACGGCGCCGTTTGCGTCAGCGCGACCATGAGCTCCCGAAGGTCCCCGCCATTCGCGGAAAACGCCTGATCGAGCACGTCGATCGTGCACGCGTCGTCACTCGTCTCACCGCGCGAAAACGCGTAGCGGAACCACTGGGATACCACGCAGCGCCGCACGTCCGCGCTCGTACTGAGCCTTCGACCGAGATCGAGCACGCCGTCGACGGTACCGGTCACGTCGGTGTCCGCGAGGTAGCCCGTCGCGTCCACCGGCACGTCGGCCTCGGTCTCTCGATACTGACCGACGGCGTCGTAGTGCTCGAAGATGAGACCCACCGGATCGAGCAACTCGTGGCAGCCGGCGCAACCCGGGTCGGCGCGGTGCTGGGAGAAGCGCTCGCGTGTCGTCTTGCGGGGATCAAGCCGTGGCGGCGACACCACGAGGTCGGGCGGAGGCGGCTCCGGGATCTGGCAAAACAGCTGCTCGCGCACGAATTTTCCGCGGTGGATCGGATCGGTCTGGTTCGCCTTCGCTTGCGTGGCGAGGAGCGCGCCGTGAGTCAGGACGCCGGCACGCGGCACGCCGCTCGCGAACGGCGTCTTCACGAGCTCGGTCGCGTCCGGGTCGCCGATCGGAAGGCCGTAGTAATCGGATAACCGGGCGTTGGCGAAGGTGTAGCGAGCGGTGAACAGCGTCGAGAGCCGCGCGTCGCCTTCGAACAGCACGTCCTCGATGAAGAGCCGCGTCTCTTCCTTCAGATCCGCCCGCAGCACGGGCGACCAAATGCGGAAGAGCACGCCGTCTTTCTCCACCTCGTCGAAATCCGAAAGCCTGAGCCATTGCTCGTAGAAGTGGAGAGCACCTCGGCGCGACCGCGGGTCGCTCAGCAGGCGCCGCGCCTCACGCTCCACGTCGGCCGCGGTCCCGAGGCGTCCCTCGCCCGCCGCATCGAGCAACGCCGCATCGGGCAAAGAGCCCCAGAGCAAGAAACCCAGCCGAGAAGCCAGCACCCAGGGTGACGCGAGGCCGGTCTCGAGCGCGTCCGCGGCTTCCTTGCGTTCGTAGCGGTAGAGAAACTCCGGCGCTTGCAGCAGCGAGGCGACGACCAGCTCGGCGCCGCTCGCAAAGCCTTCGGTCGAGAAATCGTCGCCGAAGAGGACGAGGAGCCGCTCGCTCTGCGCTTCGAGCAGCGGACGCCGCATCATCTGCCGCCCCAAGGTGTCGACCAGCGTCCGCGCGCACTCGGCGCCGCTGGCGCAATCGCCGGTGATTTGGCGGAGGGGCGCGGGATCGACGGCGAGCGCCGCCGTCACGACGGAAGCGGCCTGCATCGCCCCTTCCACGTGCAAGTCAGTGAGGCTCAGCGTGGCCGCCTGATTGTCGAAACCGAGCGACACTTCGTCGCGGGGTAGGAGCGCCTTCACGTCGACATCGACCCCGAACACGTCCTTGACCGCGTTCTGGTACTCGAACCGCGTCAGGCGCCGGAGCGGAACCGCCCGGAGCGTCGAACCCGGGCAGCTCAAGTCCTCGGGAGCCACGGTGGGAGCCTCGGTCACGGGCGCGCCGTCGCCCCCGGCGCAGCCGAGCGAGGCGAAGACGGCCACCCCCATTGCCGCAAGGGCCCGAAAGCCATGGCCGATGCTGTGCCTAACCGGCGCCATTCGTGTGTGCCCATGGCCGCCCACCCGGGGATCGATCGGCCAATCTCGCATCATCCGCCGTTCAGGCTATCACCGCGCCTGTTTCGAGCCAGTCACTCACGGATGACGACGGTGGTCCCCTCACCCATCTCACTTCCGATGTTGATCCCGTGCCAGCCCTCCGGCACCGGCGGATCGGTCCAACGAAACACGACGCGCGCGTCGATCGGAGCCAGATTGATGCAACCGTGGCTCCGCGGCACCCCGAACACGTCGTGCCAGTAGGCCCCGTGGAGCGCGTAACCGGACGCGAAATATTGGATCCAGGGCACGTCACGGAGCTCGAACCCTGCTGCCCCGCGCCTTACCGTGATGCCGTACTCGGGGTCCCGACCCTTGTCGATGTTCAGAAGCCGGCGCCGGTCGTCCTCGTCGAGCTCCTCCCCCTTTTCCCGCGCCTTGAGCAACCGCGCGACCGTGACCTTGGTCGATTCGGACTGGACGACCGGACGACTCCGCGAGCCACCGGCAACGGTCGAGTTTTCCTCGGAATCCATCGCGGCGGCGACGTGTTTGCTCTGAAGCGTGAAGGTGCCGCGCGGCGTCGAGAGCGTCGTTTTCGGATCACCGAGCTTGTCGCGTCCGGTCGAGATGAGCGTGGCGTAGGTGGGGCGACGACCTTCGTACAAGACGAGTGTCTGCTGAACGATCGAGATGTCGATCCACTTCTTGCCTTGCTCCGCGATCGGCGGCAGCGCGGGCGGCGGTGCGACGACCGAGAGGTCGCGCGCCCGGAGCCACGATGTCGGGTCCTTGGCGGTCTGGTAGTAGCGTTCGCCGGCCTCGATCCGTGCCTTGCCGGTCAGCGGCACGATTGCCCGCCGCGGAACGTCCTCCTGTCCCCTCGCTTCGTCGCTACCTTTGATCAGGTGGTAGCTCTTCGCGTCGCTCGCGACGACCCACGCAAACGGCATCGGCAACTTGTCGCTCAGCTCTAGACCGTGGAACGGGCTCCCGGTGTCCGGCTTGATCTTGGTGGCCGGCACCAGGCGAAGGTCGACGGTGACGGCGAAGCGGCGCTTCAGGCCGTCGCTTTCGGCCTCGAATGCCGATACCAGCGACAGTCCGGTTTTCCTCCGAACCCGGTCAGCGAAGATGGCGCTCGCCGGAACCTCGAAACCCGACACGTTCGGGACCTGACGGCCGCCCGCGAGCCAGAACGGCACCGCATCGTTCGGCCCCATTCCGCCCGCGAGTTCGTTCTCACTCAAGGCCGTCGAGGGGCGAAATCCATCTGCCGGTTTGAGGCCTGGCACGGCAATGCCGCGCGCGTCGAGCGGCACGTCGTTCGCGCCGAGTACCACGGTCTGAACTTCAGCCCGGTGCTCGGCGAACCAGGCCAGGTGTTCGTCGAGCTTGAATTCGCTCTTTTCCTGCTCGGCACGCGTCGGCACCTTGAGGTACTGCGGCGACGTCGCGCGCACGAAGCCGTACCGGTACGGCAAGGGTCGCTCGAGATCCGCCCGCCGGCTCGCGGCGCGGACGAGCGGTGCCTCGAGCTCGGTCGTGGCATCGTCGGTGCACACGTAGCCGAGCGGGTAGACGTGGAAGAACTGTCCCTTGCAGCCCTTGCCGGGAACGGGCTCTCGATCGCGCTTCACGATCCCGCCGAGCCGAACGTAGCCGAGGCGACGCGCGCCGGTATCCGGCAGCTTGTACACCGTGGCCGCGATCACCGTCGCGGCGAGCTTGGCGGCGTCGTCCGGTGCCTTGGTGTCGAGTTCCCCGTGGTCGACGGCGGCGCTGGCCAGCGACGGCGCGGTGGAAGCCGAGGGCGCAGGGGCGACCGCCGCACCACCACGCTTGCAGGCCGGCGCTCCGACGAGGATCGAGGCGACGACCAGAACGGCCCGCGCCTCACGGCTCGCGCGCATCACCGGTCTCGCCGTCGAGGTGGCTGGCGTCGTCCGTCACCTCGGCAGCCACCGCCCCCTCGGGGAGAGGAGGCAACGCGCTGGGATCGACGTCGGAGGCGATCCAGTACACCTCCGGCACCGGATAGTACGTGCTCGCGTACGTGCGCGAAGAACGCGTGCCGTCGGGTTCCGTGAACCGGATCGTGCTCCGGCCGTCGTAGCCGGCGTACCCTTCTTGCCGGCGGTCGACGGTTCCCGATCGGAGCTCCGATTTCTGGACGACGCGCCGCACGAACGGGTCGCGCTTTTCCACGCCGAAGAAGTGTTCGAATTTTCCGGGCGGCGCGAGGCCGAGCAGTTCCACTCGGATCATCTTTTCGTTCGGAAGAAAGGCGTGGACGATCACGGGGACCGGATACGGATTTCTGAGCCGGAGGTCCACCTCGGGATAGATCACCACGGCATCGAGGCCGAGCGGAGCGTAGCCGCTCGGGCGGCTGTGGCTGCGGCGGGTGACGATTTCCAGGCCGCCCAGCATGGATGCCGCGAAAAACGTGGTCGCCACCTGACAGACGCCGCCGCCGAGCCCCTGCTCGAGCTCGTCGGCGACGATCACCGGCGCGTCGCGAAACCCCCGCTCGACCGTCCGCGGCCCGACGACGCGGTTGAAGCTCACGACCTCGCCCGGCCCGATCACGACGCCGTTCAAATAGGCGGCCGCGCGCCGGATGTTCGGAATGCGCGAGCGCGGCTTCTTCGAAAAATCGGTCTCGAAGCTCGACAGCACCTTCGTCACGTCGACGGCAAGCAGCGCGTCGGACGTGACCGCCGGGGGGATCACCGTGAAGACGGCGGAAAACAGAGCGCTATCCCGGCGCTCGCCCTCCTCGATCGCGGCGACCGTGGCGTCGATGTCGAGCTCGCGCCCCGGGGCGTCGGGCGTTCGTTCATGGCGCACGAGATCGAGCCGCGCGTCGACCGGCTCGCGCCTGAGGGTCGGCGCGAGGCTCGCCAGGTACGCCCGCGCGCGACCACCGTCGAACGAATACGACGGCACGACGGCTGGGGGCTCGGGCGCAGCGCGAAACAGGCCGGTGAGGCGCGCCCCGAGCGACGGTTTCGGCAGCGCCGACAGCGTCCGCGCGAGTGTTTCGGGAGCGTCGAGGTCGATACCGAGCGCCTCGAACGTCGCTTCGTGCGGACCCTCCGGCAGCACGAGGTAGGCCTCGCGCGCCTCTACGGCGCGCGCCATCGCCTGGACGAACGCTGCCGGACCGACCCCGTGCGACAGGCGCCGTTCCTCGCAGGTGATCGGCGGTCGCTCGAGGAGCACGCGTTCGATGCGCGCTCGGAACGCGAGCCCCGACGCTCCGGTGAGCGCCACGAGCACCGAGATCGCGACCAGCGCGCGCACGCCGAAAAGCTAGCGCCAGGAGAGCGCGTTTGCCAAATAGCGCCGCACTTTGGACGGCCGCGCAGCGCCTTTCCGCTCTAGCGACCGACCAACGGGCTGCCGCCGAGCGGATCGAATTTCGGCTTGGTCGTCGGCGCGGGTGGCGTTTCCGTCTTCGGCGGCGCCGGGGGGCGCGCCTGCTTCGGCCCGCGCGCGACGGGCGCCTTCGCCGCCTTCACGGGGGCGGACGGCGCTTCAGACGCGGAGGGAGCGGGAGTGACGGCGGCCACGGATACCGAGGGCGTTGCCGCGGGCGCCGCGGTCGTGACCTCGGGCGCCGGTGGCGGGGTGGGCTCCGGGCGCGCGACGGGCTCTGGCCGCACGGGCTCGGGCGAAACCGGGGGCGCGCTCGCCGTTCGTTGCTGCATCAGGTACGCACCCGCTCCCGCCGCCGCAACGACCAGAACCACGGCGCCGAGCGCCAGCGCGAGCCCGCGGGACGAGCCTGATCGCCCCGTCGCGACGTGCGGCCCGGTCGTGCTGGTGTTCGAGCGCTGCGAGACGGCGCTCACGCCACCGCCGGTCGTCGTCGGGGCGAACTCGACGCTCGACGCGCCGAGCTGACGCGTCACGCGCTGCGCGGAGATGCGTGCGCCGTCGCCTCCGAACGGCGCCAGGGCGGCGGCGAACTCCGCCACCGAGCGGTACCGACCGTCGACCTCCTTCACGAGCGCGCGCTCCACCGCGCGCTGGAGCTCCCGCGGGAGCCCCGGGCGCCGCTCTGCGAGCGGCACCATCGGGCTTGCCACGATCGCCGCGAACATGCCCGACATCGTCGGAGCCTCGAACGGCAACTTTCCGCTCAAAAGCTCGTAAGCGATCACGCCGAGCGACCACACGTCGGAGCGGTGGTCGACGCTGGTCGTGCTCCGCACTTGCTCGGGCGACATGTACGCGGGCGACCCCATCACGGCCGCCGTCTGGGTGAGCTTGTTCCCCGACGGCTCGGCGGCTTTGGAGATGCCGAAATCGAGGACCTTCACGAACGGCGAGCCATCCGGGCGCCGCGCGAGAAAGAGGTTCCCCGGCTTGAGGTCACGATGGACGACCTGGCGTGCGTGGGCCTCGGCCACCGCCTCGCACGCTTGCAAGAGGTAGTCGACCACCTCGGAGGGCGGCAACGGGCCCCGGGCCTCGAGGACGGCTCCCAGGTCCTGACCCTCGAGGTACTCCATCACCAGGTACGGAGCGCCGTTGTCGTGGGTGCCCACGTCCGTCACCCGCGCCACGTGCTCGCTCGTCAGCTGCACCATCGTCCGGCCCTCGCGCAGGAAGCGCGCGGCGACGCCTTCGGACTCCATCGCTTCCTTGAGCAGGAACTTGATCGCCACCCGCTGGCCGAGTTCCGCGTGAGTCGCGGCCACGACCACACCCATGCCACCGCGCCCAAGCACGCGCTCCACGCGGTACTTGCCGCCGATGACGTCCCCCGGGGACACCGGATCGGGCGAGGAGCTCATGAAAAGCGCCCGATCATACCAGATTTCGCGGGTAGGCGCGGCTTGCGGGATAACGCTCGCGAGCGTATGAAAAAGCGCGCAATGCGGCTCACGATCAACGGCGAAGAACGCGACGTGGCGGATGGTCTCACCGTGAAGGAGCTCGTCGCGCTACTCGGCTACACCGAGGGTCCGGTCGCCGTCGAACGCAATCGTGAGGTCGTGCCCCGCGCCGAACACGCGACGACGGCGCTCGAGCCGCGGGACACGCTCGAGATCGTGCATCTGGTCGGCGGGGGCTAAGACCCCGTACCCGCACGTCGAAGGTCAGCCTTCGGCGGCGTGGGCGCGTGCGACACCGACGTACCGCTCGGCGAGCTTTCGGCCGAGGCGCCACTCCTCTTCGGTGAGATCGCGCACGATGCGAGCCGGCTGGCCGCGAGCGAGCGTGCGCGGCGGCACCTCGAGCTTGGCCGGAACGATGGAACCGGCGGCGACCATCGCCTCGCTGCCGATCACGGCATTGTCGAGCAGGATCGCGCCGATGCCGATCAGGGCGCCGTCGCCTACCCTTGCCCCGTGGATCGTAGCCTGGTGTCCAATCGTCACGTGATCGCCGATCACGGCGTTCGACTCGCCGAGCGACATATGAAGGCAGGCGAGATCCTGAACGTTGGTGCGCCGCCCGATGCGGATCTGGCCCACGTCACCGCGGAGCACCGCGCCGTACCAGATGCTCGACTCGTCCCCGATCTCGACGTCGCCCACGACGGCGGCAGTGGGAGCCAGGTACACCGACTGCCCGAGCCGGGGCACGATGCCGCGGTAGGCGCGCACGATGCCGCTCATGGCGCGATCGGAAGCGCGCGCGGCCGCGCTGGGGGTGCCGGAACGTTCGCGGGCGACGGGAGAGCCGGGACGAGCGACGGATCCACTTCGGCACCGAGCGAATTCTTGAACGCACGCCGGATCGTCACCGGGAGGATCCGTCCGGTCGGGTCGCCTTCTGCGTCGAAGTGCACGATCTCGTTGCGCTCGCTCCGGCCCGTGAAGCGATGGCCCTTGCTCCGCCCCTCGACCAGCACCTCGGCCGTCGTGCCGACGAGCCCTTCGAGGTGCGCCGTCCGGCATCGTTCGGAGACGGCAAAAAGGGCTGCGAGCCGCGCGCTCTTCACGTCCTCACTCGGCTCACCCTCGAGCTTCTTCGCGGGCGTGTAGGGGCGCACCGAATACTTGAAACCGAAGAGCCCCGTGAACCCGATCTCGGCGACCAAAGCGAGCGTGGCGTCGACGTCCTCGTCCGTTTCGCCGGGAAACCCCACGATCACGTCGGTGGACAGCGTGACTCCGGACACCTCGTCGCGGAGCGCGGCGACCCGTTCACGGTACTCGGCGATCGAGTAGCGTCTGAGCATGCGCTTGAGCACGCGATCGCTCCCCGACTGCACGGGCAGGTGCACGTGGCGGGCGAGCATCGGAAGATCTCGGTGCGCGAGGATCAGCGAACGGGTCAGGTGCCGCGGGTGCGGGCTAGTGTAGCGAAGCCGCACGAGCTCCGGCACGGATGCCGCAATCTGACGGAGTAGCGCCGGGAATTCACTCTCGTCCTCGCGCGCCGTCGCCGGGTGCGTCGCCGTCCAGGGTCGCTCGCCGGCGCCGGGGCTCTCGGGCAGCGTGCGCTCGGGGTCGCGGTAGCTGTTGACGGTCTGGCCGAGCAGCGTGATCTCTCGCGTGCCGGCGTCGACGAAACGGCGGATCTCGGCCACGATCTCGCGCGCCGGCCGGTAGCGTTCGGGGCCGCGGGTGTGCGGGACGATGCAGAACGAGCAGCGTTCGTTGCAGCCCTTCATCGTGGTCACGAACTCGCTCACGCGCGCGTCTCCCGGCACGGGACGCGCTGCGAGGAAGGTCGGAGCATCGAGGTCGAACACGGTGCGCACCTGAGGCGGCCCCCCGAGCTCGGCGTCGGCGAGCAGCGCGGGAAGCTCGGCGATGTTGTCCGGCCCGACCACGAGATCGACGAGCGGCATCCGCGACAAGAGTCCCTCGCCCTCTTGCTGCGCCACGCAACCGGCGACCCCGATCACGAGGGCCGGACGCCGCGCCTTGAGGTCGGCGAGGCGCCCAACTTCACTGCGAAGCTTCTGCTCCGCCTTTTCGCGCACGCTGCAGGTATTGAAGAGGACGAGATCCGCCTGTTCGAGCTCGCTCGACTCGGCCCAGCCGGCGGCGGTCAGCACCTCGCCGATCCGGCGCGAATCGTGCTGGTTCATCTGACAGCCGAAAGTGACGACCGCATAACTCGGCATCGAGCCCGCGTTCTTTGCCACGGCTCTCGCGCCGGAGCCAGGGGCGAGTCCAGAGCAGGTTGACGACCCTCGCCTTCTAGGGCCTATGCTCGAGGGCGAAGCATGCCTCGATCCTTCAAGAACCTGGTCGACGTCTACGAGCAGAGCTGCCGCGAGTTCGCGGATCGGGAGCTCTTCGGAGTGAAACGGGACGGCGCGTGGAGCTACATGACCTACGCGGCCTTCAAGCAGCGGGTCGATGATTTCCGGGGTGGGCTGAAGAAACTCGGCGTCGGCGCCGGGGACCGCGTGGCCATCATCGCGGACAACTCGGTCGAATGGGCGGTCGCGGCCTACGCCACCTACGGCCTCCGCGCGACCTTCGTGCCGATGTACGAGGCACAGCCGGCGGACGAGTGGGTCTTCATCCTGAACGACTGCACGGCCAAGGTCGTGATCTGCGCGCGGAGGGCGATCTTCGACACGATCATGGCGCGCAAGACCGAGCTACCGCTGCTCGAGCACGTGCTCGGCATCGACCTCCCGGCCGACGACGGGCGCGCGTTCAAGACCATCGAAAGCCAGGGCAGCGCGGCGCCGACGCCTTGCGAACACCCGGCACCCGGCGAGATCGCCGGCTTCATCTACACCTCGGGCACGACCGGCATGCCGAAGGGTGTCGTGCTCACCCACGCGAACTTCTGCAGCAACGTGAACGACGTCCCCAAGGTCTTCCCGCTCGGACCGGAAGATCGTTCGCTGGCGTTCCTGTACTGGGCCCACGCCTTCGGTCAGACGGCGGAGCTCCACTCCCTCTTGAGCCTCGGCCTTTCGATCGCGATCAACGATTCGATCGACAACCTGGTGGCAAACCTGGCCGAGGTGAAGCCCACGGTGCTGATCGCCGTTCCACGCATTTTCAACCGTGTCTACGCCGGCATCACGCGCCAGATGGAGGACAAGCCGGCGCCGATCCGGAGCCTGTTCAAGGCCGGAATCGCCGCCGCGACCCGTCGCTCACGCGGGGAAACGATCGGCCCCCTCTCGGCGCTTGCTCTCGCGCTCGCCGACGCACTCATCTTCCGCAAGGTGCGGGCGAAGCTCGGCGGGCGTCTCCGCTTCGCGGTCAGCGGCAGCGCCGCACTCAGCAAGGAGGTCGCCGAGTTCGTCGACGCGCTCGGTATCGACGTGTACGAGGGCTACGGCCTGAGCGAAGCGAGCCCGGTCGTCACCACCAACTCGCCCACGCACCAACGCATCGGCAGCGTCGGCCGCGCGCTCCCCAGCGTGCGCCTGGCGATCGACACCGATGTCACCGGCGACCCCGAAAACGGCGAGATCATCATCTACGGCGACAACGTGATGCAGGGCTATCACAACCGGCCGGAGGAAAGCGCGCACGCCTTCACCGCCGACCGCGGGCTGCGCTCGGGCGACATGGGTCGCCTCGACGCCGACGGCTACCTCTACATCACCGGGCGCATCAAGGAGCAATACAAGCTCGAGAACGGGAAATACGTCGTCCCCTCCCCGCTCGAGGAACAGCTCAAGCTCTCGCCGTACGTCGCCAACGTGATGCTGTACGGCGAGAACAAGGCGTACAACGTCGCCGTGGTGGTGCCGAACATGGAGGGGCTCGAGCGCTGGGCCAAGCAGCATGGTCGCTCGCTGGGCAATCCTGCCAACGATATGGAAGTGAAGGCGCTCTTGAAGAGCGAGCTCGATCGTCTTTCGACGTCGTTCAAGTCCTACGAACGACCGAAGAACGTGCTCGTGATCACCGAAGACTTTACCGTCCAAAACGGGATGCTGACGCCGTCGCTGAAGGTCAAGCGACGCACGGTCGTCAAGAAGTACGAGCCGGCGCTCAACTCGCTGTACCACGCGGCTGAATCGATGACGGTCTAGGGCGCATGCGCTCTAGCGCGGACGTGCGATCGATCTGCCGTCGACGCGGAGGGTGGCGAGGCCGGGCGTCGCGAGGGCGCTCGTGGGGACCGAGATGAAGCCACCCGGCAGGTGATCGAAGCGCGCGAGCGGAGCATTCACGACGGCTAGGACGCTGCCGTCGGCGGCGAGCAATTCGACCGGTGTCGGGGTGCCGCCGGTGCCACCGCGCGGCGACTTCTCGCTGCCCCAGCCGAGCGTGCCGTCCGGACGCAGCGTGAGCGTGCGCACGCGGGCACCAGGCGAGCGGGCGCTTTCGGTGGACGGGATGCGACGCGGCGCTTGGCCGTTCACGTACGCGATGCGCGTGAACAGGTGATCGAAGGTGTAGTCACTGATCCAGACCGGGACGCAGTAGCCCATCACGTCGGTGTCGAGCGCCGGATCGCGCAGGTTTCGCCCGTCGAAACCCCAGGTGCCGATCATCCCACCCGCGTACGGGTAGCGCGGGTCGTTGTCGCCGCCGGTACCGCACGACGAGTGGTCGCGTCCGAGCGCGTGCCCGAGCTCGTGGGCCATGGTTTCGGGCGAAAACGTGTCGGTGCGGTTGTCGAAAAAGCCGGTGCCGATGCTGCCGCGGTACTCTTCCTCGTTCGGTCCGGCAACCACGGAGAGCCCTACGATGCAGCCGTCCACACAGAAGTCGTCCATCGAGTCGGCCGGTGCGAGGACGCCGTAGTAGTAAACGTTCGGTGCCGGGTCGTCGGCGGCGCGCACGGTGTAGAGCTGATCGAGCGCCTCGTCCCACCCGGTTCCGTCGGGGAGCACCGGGAACGGGAGCACCACCTCCTCGCGCACGGTGAGGGTCACATTCGGCACCGGGTACATCCCCTGCATCAGCGTCCGGTAGAGGCGGAGGGTGTCGGGGGACAGATCCGGCGCGTAGCCGCTCGCGATCAGCGGCACCATCACGACCTCGAACTCCCCCCGGGGGTCCTCGGCCGCGAGCGCGTGCGCGTTCCCCACCGGCCAGCGCGTCAGCGCGCGGCCGCTCGCGCTGACAGCGAACGAGAGCGTGGTCGCCGCCGTGATCCTCGTACCGTCGAGCTCGAAATTCGCGGTCGTGGCGAGGCCTTCGGGGGTGGACGCGGCGGACAGCGTGAGCGTGACCTCTTCGGTCGTCGTCGTCGTGCCGTCGTCAACCGTGAGCTCCGTGATGACGTCGCCGCCCGTCCAGCCCGGGTCCGGGGTGAGAAAGACTCGGACCAGCGTGTCGCGGCTTTGCACGATGGAGGCGTTGGGAACGGGCGCACTGCCGCCCGTCATCAGCGTCACCTCGACGCCCTGGTAGGCGGCGACCTTGGCAATCGCGACGCCCGGCTCGGTCGATCCCGCAGCACCCTCGCCGGCGTCCGCGGCACCCGCGTCGCCACCGGTTCCGCCACCCGCCGTTCCACCACGCGGCCCCTCACCACCAGTTCCGCCCTTGCCGGCCTTCCCCCCGCTACCGCCTTTCCCGCCGACACCGCCGCCCCCTGCCTCGCCGCCACCGTTCGGACTCTCGCCGCCGCCGCCGCTGCCGGAGTTCGGGGCGGCTCCCGTGCCTGCGCTGCCGCCTCTACCGGCCGCCGGGGGTACGGTTTTCGCGGATTGCGACTCACCGCCACAGTGCGGAAGAACGACGGCGGCACAAGTACCCCCAAGCCAGAGCCACCGCGCGCGCACTTCCCCCAGCATAGTTCGCCGCCCCATGTTTCGCCCGTCGGTCCGCGGAATGGCCGCTCCGGAGGAGTTTCTTGACAAATCCGATGCGGGAATTAGCCTCCCCTCCTCAGAGGTTGCGAGGTCGGTCGTGAAGCTCTCGAACAAGGGTCGCTACGCGGTGCGGGCGCTGTTCGACATCGCGTTCTACAACGATGGCGGGCCGACCCAGGTGAAGGACATCGCCGAGCGGCAGAGCATTCCGCCACGATTTCTCGAGCAGATCTTTCAGGACCTGAAGCGCGCCGGCCTGGTCGGCTCGAAGCGCGGTCCCCAGGGCGGTTACAGCCTCGCCCGTCGAGCAGCCGACGTCCGCCTCGGCGACGTGGTGCGGGCGCTCGAAGGTCCGATCTCGCTCGGCGAACGCGAGGCCGCGGGGCGGCGTGCCGACGCGCTCAGCGCCTCGCGCCGCGTGAGCGAATCCGTCTTTCGTGACCTCTCGGCCAAGGTCGAGGCTTGCTTCGACGCCGTCACGATTGCAGATGTGTGCGCCCGGGCGCACGAACTCGGGCTTCACCGATCGAGCCCCCAGCGCAATGTCTACGTCATCTGAGCCGAGGCCACACCCCTTGTCCGCCCACCCGCTCATCTACCAAAACGTGCTCGATCTGATCGGCGACACGCCGCTCGTCGAAATCCGACGGCTCGGGCGCGAGGCGCCGCGCGCTCGCGTCCTCGGCAAGCTCGAAGCACTGAATCCCGGCGGGTCGGTCAAGGATCGCATCTGCCTGGCGATGATCGAGCGGGCGGAGCGTGAAGGAAAGCTCGGTCCGGGTGGGGTCGTGATCGAACCGACCAGCGGCAACACCGGGATCGGGCTCGCGCTCGTTTGTGCACGACGCGGCTACCACTGCGTCCTCACCATGCCGGAGAGCATGAGCCTCGAGCGGCGCCAGCTGCTCCAGTCGTTCGGGGCCGAGCTGGTGCTGACGCCAGAGGCCGAGCAGATGGATGGCGCGATCAAGAAGGCGCAGGAACTTGCAGCCGCCACACCGAACTCGTTCACGCCGCAACAGTTCGAGAACGCGGCAAACCCGGACGTGCACTATCGGCTGACGGCTCCGGAGCTGCTCCAGGCGATGGGTGACGAGCCGATCGACGCGTTCGTCGCCGCGGTGGGGACGGGTGGCACGGTGAACGGCGTCGGGCGGGCTCTTCGCGAGCGCTACCCCGCGTGCCGCATCATCGCCGTCGAGCCCGAGTCGTGCGCCACCATTTCGCGCGGCGAGCGCGGGCCGACCAAGATCCAGGGCATCGCGGCCGGCTTCGTGCCCAAGAACTACGACCCGCGCGTCCCGCACGAAGTTCGCCTGGTGAGCGACGAGGACGCCTACCGCACCAAGGTCGACCTGGCGAAGAAGGAAGGCTTGCTCGCCGGCATCAGCTCCGGCGCCAACGTCCACATCGCGCTCGACGTGGCGCGCGAACTCGGTGAGGGCAAGACCGTCGTCACCGTGCTCTGCGACACGGGGGAGCGCTATTTCAGCCTCGATGAGTACTTCCAGGCCTGAACTCGGCGCGCTCGCGGGCGCGGACTTCTCGACGCGGAGCGCGCTCGTCGTCGGGATGGGTGGGCTCGGCTGTCCGGCGGCGCTCGCACTGGTCGAGGCAGGCGTCGGGCGGGTGGCGCTGATGGACGACGACGTGGTCGAACTCACCAACTTGCATCGCCAGACACTTTACGGTGACGACGACGTCGGGCGCGACAAGCTCGACGCCGCGCTCGACGCGCTAGGGCGCGTGGCGCAGCCGGGTCAGCGCGTGGAGCCCGTGCGCACGCGGCTACTGCCGGAAAACGCCCGCGCCACGGTGCGCGATTTCGACGTCGTGCTCGAAGGGGCCGACAACTATGCGACGAAGTTCCTGGCGGCGGACGCCTGCGTGCTCGAAAAGCGCCCGCTGGTGCACGGTGCCGCGGTGCGCTTTCGTGGGACGGTCTGGAGCGTCGCCGCCGGCGGGCGTCCTTGCTACCGCTGCCTGTTCGAAGACCTGCCCGATCCCTCGTTCTCCGAGACCTGCGCCGAGGCCGGCGTGATGGGTCCGGTCGTCGGTCTCGCCGGTGCGCTGATGGCGGATCTCGCGCTCTCGGTCCTTTCAGGCAATCCGCGGCACGCGCTCTTTTCGATCGACGGCCTGCGCGATCGGGTGCGAGAGGTGCCGGTTCCCGCGCGAGACGGCTGCCCGCTCTGCGGCGAAACGCGGAGGATTTCCCGAATCGACGCCGTTTGCTACACCGCGTCCGCATGAGGACGCCGCCCGACAAACCCCAGAAGGAGCAAGAATCATGATCACCGTTCGCATCCCGACGCCCCTCCGCACACTGACCGGCGGCAACGACCAGGTCCAGGTGAGCGGGGCGACCCTGCGCGAGGTCATCGAAACGATGGAGAAGCAGCACCCGGGCATTCGCGATCGGTTGCTCGACGACAAGGGTGTGCGCCGCTTCGTCAACATCTACGTCGGCGACGAAGACGTTCGCTTTCTCGACGGCCTGGAGACGAAGCTCGCGGCCGGCACCGAGATCAGCATCGTCCCCGCCATCGCAGGCGGCTGATGGCAGATCGTCACCTGCGACAGCGCCGGCTACCCGAGGTCGGAGATCGCGGCCAGGCTGCGATCGCCCGGGCGCCCTTCCGCGTGGCCGCGGGCGACGAGGCCGGCGCCGAGCGCGAGTACCTGGTGCGTGCAGGTGGCACGGTCACGCTGGACCCGACACTCTCGCCGGAGCCATTTCCCCATGCCGCGCTGTTCCGGCACGGCGTCGCGCGCCGGCACGCCGCCGGCGCCTGGCGCGCTCTCCGGCAGCTCACCCAGCGGATCGCGGTGACCGAGTGACGGTGAAGCCGCGCTCCCGCCGGCTCGGCTCCGTGCTCGAGGCGATCGGCAACACGCCGCTGCTCCGCCTCGCCCGCGTCGCGCCGAACGCCCCCGACGTCGAGATCTACCTGAAGCTCGAGTTCGCGAACCCGGGCGGGTCGGTCAAGGATCGCCCGGCCCTACGCATGGTTCAGGACGCACTCGCCGACGGTCGACTGACGACCGACAAGATCCTGATCGACTCGACGAGCGGCAACACGGGCGTCGCCTATTCGCTGATCGGCGCCGCGCTCGGCATTCGCGTCGAGCTCGTGATGCCGAAAAACGTGACCAAAGCGCGAAAAGACATCACCCAGGCGTTCGGCACGTCACTCATCTTCAGTGATCCGATGGAGGGCTCGGACGGCGCCATTCGCCTCGTAAAGAAACTGGTCGACGAAAACCCCGACAAGTATTTCTATCCTGACCAGTACTCGAACCCGTCGAATCCCCTCGCCCACTATCACGGGACGGCGGGCGAGATCCTCGATGCGCTCGGCGACAAGATCACGCACTTCGTCACCGGCCTCGGAACGAGCGGCACCATGATGGGAACGACGCGCAGGCTGCACGAGCACACGCGCAAGATCTACTGCGTGGCCGCCGAGCCGGCGGAGGCGTTGCACGGGCTCGAGGGGCTCAAGCACATGGCGTCCAGCATCGTGCCGCCGATCTTCGATCGCGACGTGCCGGACGAGATCCTGCCGGTGTCGACGGAGGACGGCTGGGACATGGCGGACAAGCTCGCAGCGCTCGAGGGGCTGCACGTCGGCCACTCGACCGGTGCGAACGTCGCCGGCGCCGTCGTGTTGGCCGAGCGCGCTCAGCGCGACCAGGGCGGCGGCTGCATCGTCACCATCGCCTGTGATCGAGGTGATCGCTACTTTGCTCCAATGAAGTGGGAACGGCGCTACACCTGGTAGCCGCGGAGCATCTGAGAGGATGGAGCAACCGATGGACAAGCCGGCGTGGATTCGAGGCGGCGTGAAGATCCCGGCGGCGGTGCTCGAGGTCGTCGAGCAAGCCGGTAAGGCCGCCTATGATCGGGACGAGGAAGCGTGCGGGTACCTGGTCGGGCCGGCGTCCGACCCGCTCGCCGTCGACGGCGCGGTCGAACTCGAGAACCTCGCCAACAAGTATCACCAGGTCGACCCCGAAGGGCACCCGCGCACCGGGCGCGAATACTTCAAGATCAACTCGCTGAAGTTCGAACGCGCCATCCGCGAGGGCACCGACGGCGCCCGTCCGGTGAAGGTGTTCTTCCACTCCCACCTCGATTGCGGCGCGTATTTCAGCGCCGAGGACGCCGCCAGCATGACGCTCGGTGGGACCGGCGATCCGAACTACGATCTTTGTTACCTGGTGACCGCAGTCGACAAGGGTGAAGTGACGGCACACCGGCTGTTCGTGTGGGACGGCCCCGGGCGCGCCTTCGTCGAGGCGCCCTTCGTGCGCCTTCCCTGAGCTCCGGAGGCCTGGTGGCGCGAGTCCACGGCTTCCTCGTCGCTCTGTTCGTCGCTGGCTCGACGGGGAGCGCGCACGCCGATCTCGGCAACGACGTCGAACGACTCGTGCTCACGTACAGCGCGCTCGGCCACGTGACGCGCCGCCCGCCTCGTTTGCTCGAGCGCGGCCAGGGTCTGCCCATCGTCCTACCGGCCGAGGCGCTCGACCCGGCGAACCCGAATTGCGCCACCCTGGTGCTGCTCGGCACCACCGGAACGCACTTTCAACTCGACGCCCGCGCGGTCCGTGCCGCCACGGACGAGGAAGTCCCCGAGGGCAGCCTGGCGGGCGCGCTGTCCCTGACCCGCTGCGGCGAGCGCAAACCGGAGCTTCAAACGTTTGCCATCCAGATGCGCTCGCCGCGCGCGGTCATCGAATCGATCGTCGTCAGCTCCGACGGGCCGCTACCGCCGCTGACCCACGTCTTGCCCCACCGCGATCCGGGGCCGATGGCGTCGACGGGCGGGCCCGGACCGCGACCCCGCGCGCTGCCGCTGCCGCTCAGGCTGCGGGCGCTCGAAGAGAAGGCCGCGCGGGAGGGGGCGCTCGAAGTGGCGCGCCAGGAGCTCACCGCGACGCCCTTCGGGATGGGGGCGGCGCTGATCACGCTTTCGCCGGGCTGTCACCGCTTCGACCTCCTGAGCGACGAAGACGGCGCGCGGTCGGCGGATATCGACCTCGAGATCAGCCGGGCCGAAGACGGCGGCGCCCTCGCCGAGGACCACAGCGAGAGCAGCGACGCCGCAGCGCTCGTCTGCGTGGGGGCACCGCTCGCGGTGAGTCTGCGCTTCGCCGGTGCTTCGCCGTTCGCGAAGCTCGAACTATTCCGCGCGCGCTGGGACCTCGACGACGGGTTGCCGCGGCGCTTCGGCTCCGACGCACGCGCGCGCATGAGTGCCGTGCTTCGCGACCAGCGTATCGGGCTCGGTGGCGCGGTACTGGTCGATTCGTGCCTCGGCGCGCAGGGCGACACGTCGTTCGCCATCGAGGTCGAGCCCTTTGCCTGTTACGTCGCCGTGACCGTGGGCCTTCGGGGGGACGCGTTTCTCCTGGCGGTCGCGGCGCGCACCTCGCGCGGGGACACCGAGGGTCGCATGCCCGCCGACGTGCCCGGAGCCGCCGTGGCGTTCTGCACGGGCCCCGAGGAGCGCGCCGCGATCGAGATCGAGGCACGCGGTCTCGCCATGGTCTGGATGACGGCCGTGTTCCAGACCGGCCGCCTGCGCCCCGGCACGGGGAACGAATGATCCGAGCGCTCTCTATCGCTGCGACGATGCTCGCGATGCCGCTCTTCGGCTGCGCGCCATCCCCCGGCGCGTCGAACGCCGCCGCGCCGCCGCGCTTCGGCAAGATCTCCGGCAAGCCGGATGCGCGCGCTTGGCTCCCGCCGAAGGAGCGTGGGAACGCCGAAGTGTTGGTCGTCGAGGGCGGCGTGGCGGGCGATCGCGTGACGACCCTGCTCGAGGTGCCGGAGACGGACTGCGCCATCGCGATCGCGCGGGGGACACCCAGCGTCGACGACGTGGATCTGTTCGCCTACGGCGAGGACGGCGCGGTGCTCGGTTCCGACGAAGGGGCGGACAAATCTCCGTCACTTCTCATCTGCCCCCCTCATCCCCGGCGTGTGATGCTGGTCGCGCGGATTGCGGCGGGGCACGGCCTCGTCGCCATCGGTGCGCAACCGGTGGCCCTTTCGAATGCCGAGAAGGCGGCCGAGGCGTACGGCGTCCGCTACCGGCCCGGCGAGATCGCACGGCGCATGAACGTGTGGCCGGGTCTCGAGGAGCGCATCGAGGCCCATCGCCGGCAGATCGGGGGCGAGTGGATCGACTTGAGGCGCGTCCCTGTGCCGCTCGACGCCCGTACCCCGACCCGGCTGACCGCGCCGATCGAGGCCGAGCGATGCCTGCACGTGCTCGCGGCGCCGTCCGTCGAAGTGACGGGGCTCGATCTCACGCTGTTCGACCCGGAGGGCAGGATCCTCGGGCGCGGAGAAGCCGTCGGGCGCGAACGTTCACTCGTCGTGTGCTCGCCGACGCCGGTCGCCGTCACGATCGAGCTCCGGCCCCACGGCGGCATCGGCCTCGCGGTCGTGATGATGTCGCGCTCCCGCGAAGGGACCGAAACCGAGATCGATCGCACGGCGCTGCGCCTCGAGGTGTTCGCAACGGGCGACGTCAAGAGCGGCCAACAGGCGCTCGGCACGGCGCTCGGGCGGGCCGGCTACGGCCCGGGGCGCGTGGTGCTTTCCGGCACGCTGTCGTTCGGACGCCGGCAAAGCTCGACCTTGGATCTGCCCGGCGGCTGCACCCGGCTCGACTGGGTGAGCGGCGTGCCGCTGCGCGGCGTGAAGCTTTGGGCCTACGCGCCCGACGGAACGCTCTTGGCCACGGACGAAGGCGCGCGACCGGTCCTCTTCGTCTGCGGCAAGGCCGGCCGCGTCCGGCTCGATGCCGAGGCGCTGACGCTCCCCGGTCCCTACGCGCTCGAGCTCCGGCAAGAACGCGGGACCCCGAAGCTGCTCGAGGATCACCCGCTCGGCGCGAGCCGCTTGATCCGGCGGATGGTCGAGCGGGGCATCATCGAATCCGGCCGGCGCGTGGGCGCCGTCTACGCCCACCCGCTGACGAAAACCGCCATCGCACGGCAGTCGCTGACGTTACCGATCGGACGCTGTTTGGAAGCCACGCTCGCGCTTGGCCCGGGCGCCGAAGGGGCCGAGCTCCGCTTCGTGAAAGCCGACGGCACTGAGCTCGGGATCTCGCGCGGTGGAACGGTCACCAGCCAACGCGTCTGCTCGCGGGACTCCGACACGATGAGCAACCCGGAGGTGACGGCGGAGATGCGCGTGATCGGTGGCGCGACGACCGGCCTTCTCACCGCGCACCTCACCGAACTGCATCCAAGAAGCGGCGCACCCGCTCGTTGAACGGCTCGGGGGCCACCAGGTTCACGACGTGTCCCGCGCCGGGCACGATCTCGAGTTCGCCGCGCGGGAATACCGTCACGAGCTCGCGCGAACCGGGCAGGACGGCGTGATCCTCGCTGCCGGCGACGATCAGGGCCGGAAGGTCGAGGCCCTCGGCGAGAGCGGCGGGCGACGGCATGACGGCGAGCGTCTGCCGTAAGATGTGCGCGAGGGCGAACGCCGGGTGCTCCGCCAGGCCCTTCTTGATCCACGTCGCACCGGCAGGGTCGAAGCGCGAGCGTTCGCCCCACACGAACCGTGCGCCCGCCGCGTCCATGCCGTCCTTCTCGATCGCCGCGGCGAAACCGAGCGCCCAGTCGCGGTGGGCGTCGCCCGAGACCGGCACCGACGCCAGCACGAGTGCTTTCACCCGCTCCGGCCGGCGCCGAGCGAAGCCTAACGCCGTCGCCGCGCCGAGGCTGAGACCGGCCGCCACCACCGGCTCGCCGTCGCCCGCAACGCGTTCGTAGTCGTCGATCAGCCGCTCGAAATCGTACTCGTGGGGGTCGCTCGGCGCCTCGCTGCGGGCGTGCCCCCGCGCGTCGTACGAAACGATCCGAAACCGGTCGCTCAGTGCTCGCGCCTGGACTCGGAAGTTTCGTGCGCTGCCGCCAAAGCCGTGCGCGAACACCACGGTGGGGCCGGCGCCCTTGGATTCGACGTGGAGTCGCACGCTCATTCGTCGGCCGGCATCGTTTCACGGGCGGCGATCGCGGGGCAAGCCCGGCTTCGCACGAGTCAAGCTTCAAACGTCGCTCGGTCGAGAGTAGGGCATCGGGCGGCCATGGCCGATGCCCCGCTCCTGAACCGCGCACAGCGCGATGCCGTGACGACACTGTCCGGCCCGCTGCTGGTGCTCGCCGGCGCCGGCACCGGCAAGACGCGGGTGATCACCTACCGGATCGCCGAGCTGATCAAGAGCGGCATCAAGCCGCCGCGGATCCTGGCCGTCACCTTCACGAACAAAGCGGCCCGCGAGATGCGCGAGCGGGCAATCGCCCTGATCGGCAAGCGCACGCGCGGCGACAAGCCGCCCGAGATCTCGACCTTCCATTCGCTCTGCGTGCGGATCCTTCGCCGCCACGCGCGCTTGCTCGGCTACCCGACCGATTTTTCGATCTACGACCGCGGGGACCAGGAGACACTGGCGCGGTCGGCGCTTCGCGACGTGCGCGTGGGCCACGACACCCTCCGCCCCGGTGACCTCCTGGCGCTGATCGGCGCTTGGAAGAACCGCGGGCTATCACCGGACCAAGCGACTGACACGGCCGAAAAGGAGCGCGAGGAGCTCGGGGCGCTCGCCTTCGCCCGCTACCAGGCAAACCTGAAATCGTCCGGCGCAATGGACTTCGACGATCTCTTGTTGAAGACGGAGGAGCTGTTCACGAGCCATCCCGAGGCACGCTTTGCCGAGGCGTCACGTTTCGACCACGTCCTGGTCGACGAGTACCAGGACACGAACGGCCTTCAGTACCGTGTTCTTCTGGCGCTCGCCGAGCGACATCGGAATCTCTGCGTGGTCGGCGACGACGATCAGTCGATCTACGGTTGGCGCGGCGCCGAGGTCGCCCACATCCTGGGCTTCGCCAAGGATTGGACGGGGGCGAAGGTCGTTCGGCTGGAGGAGAACTACCGCTCGACCGAGCCGATCCTCTCGCTCGCGAACACCCTCATCCAGCACAACGGCTCGCGCCACCCGAAGACGCTGCGCGCGATGCACCAGGGCGGCACTCCGCCGCGATTCTTGCGTTTCGAGGACGAAGTCGCCGAGTCGGAAGGCATCGTGCGCGAGATCGAGAGCCGCCTGCGCGGCAATGGCGGTCCCCGCGTCATGCCGAGCGACATGGCGATCCTCTTTCGGACCAACGAGCAACCACGAGCCTTCGAGCTCGAGCTCCGGCGCGCGGGCATTCCGTACGTGCTGGTCGGTGGGATGTCGTTTTACGATCGCAAGGAGGTGCGGGACGTCCTTTCGTACCTGCGCGTGCTGGCGAACCCCGCCGACGAAGTGTCGCTCTTGCGCGTGATCAACACGCCGGCTCGTGGCATCGGCGCGGGAAGCGTGGAGGTGCTGATGAAGCGCGCGGTGACCGCGGGCGTGCCGCTCTGGAGCGTGCTGCCGCAAGCCGAAACGGATCCGGATCTGCCACACGGCGTCGGCGCCCGCGTCGACGCTTTTCGCCAGCTGATCGAGCGATTTCGGGCGCGGCTGGGCCGGGAACCGCTCGCGCAGCTCGCGACGGAGCTCATCGCGACGGTGGACTACAAGGCCGAGCTCCGCCGCGCGTACCGCGAGCCGGCCGAAGCCGAAGCGCGTTTTCTCGGGGTCGAGGAGCTCGTGAACTCGATCGCGCTCTACGAGGGCCGGGCGGAAAATCCCTCGCTGCTCGGCTTTCTCGAGGAGACGGCCCTCGCGGGGCGCGACAGCGACACCGAGGACGAGCGACAGAGTCATGCGCTCACGCTGATGACGCTGCACAGCGCCAAGGGCCTCGAGTTCTTGCACGTGTACCTGGTCGGCATGGAGGAGGGGCTCCTGCCGCACGCTCGCTCGGTCGCCGACGGGCGCGGCATCGAGGAAGAGCGGCGTCTCTGCTACGTCGGCGTGACGCGCGCCCGCGAAACGCTGGCGTTGAGTTTCGCCAAGGGCCGGACGAAGTGGGGGAAGTCGCGGCCCTCGATCCCGAGTCGATTCCTGTTCGAGATGCGCGGCGAAACCGAGCGCGCGGCGCGAGCAGCGGCAGCCGCCGCGGCGGCGTTCACGCACGGAGCGCCGGAGGCCCCGCCACCTGAGCCACAAGACGAGAAGCCCGCGAAGGCAAAGCCGGCGAAGGGGGGTGCCAAGCTAGTTCGCCGGGGACAGACCGCCGGGACCGCTTCGAAGCGCGGGGAGCGCAAGGGCGGTGCTCGGTAGCGCGCGTGGAACCTCCGCCCGCGCCCCGCAGCGCGGGTGATCCACGGATCTAATCGTCCAGCGCCCGGAGCTCAGCGTCTAGACGCGCATCTAGTTTTGCATCCGCGGGCGGGGCTTCGCCTTTCGGCGTTTTTGGGGCGCCCTTGTCGGTGCCGCGCGAACGCCAGCGCTTGAGCATCGAGAAGGCGCCGAAACCCGCGCCGATCATGCCGAGCGCGAGCACGGCCGCGACGCCCTTGAGCGGACTATCGGCGGGGACGGCGAGGATCTTAGTGCCGTACCGTTCGACGATCGAAGCCTGGATGACGTCTGCGGTCTCGCCCGCGCGGAGGCGGCGGCGGATCTCGCGCCGGAGCGCCATCGCCGGTTCGGAACCGTGGATGTCGAGCGTCTGGTTCCAGCAGCAGGGCGCGAGGATCTTCCCCTCGAGCGCGGCGGCGCCGGGGACATAGCCCTGGATCTCCTCCGCGTAGTCGGCGGGATTGACCGGCGGCGCCTCCGCGTCGGCGTGCACTTCCGCCGGCGACGCGAGCAGCGCGAGGCCGAGAGCGAGGACCGCGAGGCGTCCGAGTCGGACCATCGAGCGGGAGCCTGCCACGCATCCGGATGAAACGCTCGAAATGCGAACCATTGCCCGGCGTTGGTTGCGGCATCCCGACGACGGAGGCACTCTGTTTTCATGGTGATGAGGGTGAGAAGCAGGTTGGAGGACGTCGAGCGGCTCCGTTGGCTCTTGCTCGCCGCGCTCGGTGGCGGGCTCGTTTCGTGCGCGGGGAGGTCGACGGACACGAGCGGTGGGCCTTCGGGCGGGAGCGCCGGAACCGGCGCGAGCGTGGGCGGCGGTGCAGGCGGCACCATGGGCGCTGGCACCGGCGGGAAGGGAGCGGGTGGAACCAACGGCGGTTCGACGGGCGGCAAAGGCGCGTCCGGTGGTGCGGGCGGCGCGTCCGGGGGCTCCGGGGGCGGCTCCGCCGGGATGGTCCTGAACGGCGGAGACGCGGGTGTCGGCGGCGGAACCGGAGGCGTTGCGGGCGCCGGCGGAAGTACGATCGCGGAGTGCGTGGACGACGGCTCCTGGGAGCCGGACCTACCGCACTGTGAGGGCGGCTTCGTCCACCGGCCGACCGCGTCCGGATGCCCGCTGCCCGAGCGCATGGACGGCGGCGCCGGCGCGCCAGCCGAGACCGACGGCGGGTTGATGGACACCTGCGCGAGCGACGACGACTGCCAGGCAACGGAATACTGCCTGGGCACTCCGAATGTTCAGGAAGGCGGGGAGTACCACTTCTGTTTCGTGCCGTGCTCCGTCGACGCTGATTGCGGCACCGGACAGGTTTGCGCGTGCGAGCAGGGCCTCCTCTATCAAGGTGTCTCGGTACCTATCGGGCGCTGCTTCCAAGCGGGCTGCACCGCCGACGCCGATTGCGCTCCGGGGGCGCTCTGCATCTCGCCGACCTACAACGACGGCTGCGGGGTCTATCTCACCGGCTTCAATTGCCAGAGCCCTGACGACGAGTGCGCAAGCACCGCGGACTGTGGCGGCGGCAATGCGCAATGCATGCACGACGGCTCGCGCTACATCTGCGGCGGCGCCACGGCGTGCGGACGTCCCTTTCTCGTCGACGGGATCGCACGCGCGGCTTCCGTGCGTGAAGGAGCGGCGTGGCTCGATTCGGACCTCGAATCACCGATCCTCGAACCCATGCCCGAAGCGGCACGGCGGGCGCTCGCCGAGCACTACGCGCAGACCGGTCTGATGGAACACGCGTCGATCGCGGCGTTCGGGCGCTTCGTGCTCGAACTCCTCGCCGTCGGTGCGCCGCCGGCACTGGTCGAGGAAGCGACCCGCGCACTTGCCGACGAAACGCGCCACGCGCGCCTCGCGTTCACCCTCGCCGCGCGCTACGCCGGCACGCCGAGCGGACCCGGGCCGCTGCCGATGGACGGCGCCCTCGGCACCGTCGCGCTGCTCGACGTGGTCGACCGGGCAATCGTCGAAGGCTGCCTCGGCGAAACGGGAGCGGCGCTCGAAGCGGCCTGGGCGGCCTCGACCGCGCAGGATGAGGTGGTGAAGACGACGCTCGCCGGCATCGCCGACGACGAAGCGCGGCACGCGGCGCTCGCGTTTCGCTTCGTGGCGTGGGCCGCCACCACCGAGCCTGGGGTCGCGCCACTCCTCGCGCGGCGAATCGCCGAAGCGCGGGCCGCCTCCGCCCAGGCTTCGGCTTCTGCCGCCCAAACGCCCGAACTGCCGTACGCTTCGATCCTCGCCGCTCACGGCTTGCTCGACGACGCGACACGCCGCGAGGCGCGAGCGGTTGCCATCGACGAGGTGGCGGCAATCGTCGAAAGTGGCCTCTTGTCTTCCGCGTCGCGCGCGGCCCCTCGTGTGGCGCTAGAGCCCCGCTTCAATGCCTAGGCTCGGCAGCACCACCGGGCCGGCGTAGCGCTCGACGCAGAGCTGGCCGCAGTTCAACCGCACGACCTCCCGCGTGTACGTCGCGTTCAGCACTTCGGCCGTCAGGCCCCAGAAACCCGATTCGCCGAGGCGGAACCGCTTCCTCGCCCGTAGATCGATGCGAAAATAAGGCTTCCCGCGGCGGTTGTCGGTGAAATGCGGTTCTCCCTCGAGGTTCATCTCGGGCACGCCGGAGTAGAAGACGGACCGCGCTCCGACCGTGAAGCGGTGCCCGAAATCGTAGCCCAGCGCCACCTGGAGCACGTGCGGGCGATCAAAACCCGTCACCGACTCGTCGCGGTCGTCGGCGAGCTCGGTGTGCGAGAGCGTGTACGAGACGAACCCACCGAGGCCCTTGACGATCGGCCGCTCGACCTTGAACTCCAGACCCCACGAACGGATCGACATCCGCGTGTCGAGCACCGTGCGATCGATGGTGAAGTCGCGACGGCGGCTCAGTGGATCGAGCGTGTTGAAGTAGCCGTTGCTGAACGCCGTCGCGCTGCCGTCAACGGCGGCCGGCATCCGAACGCGCACGCCGGTGCTGTAGAGCAGCGCTTCTTGTAGGCCACCCTCGAGATCCGCCACCTGGGCGCCGGGTACCTGCGGGACGAAATTGGGCCGCTGGTGCGCCATGCCGAGCGATTGTTCCAGGGTCACGCGGCGGCTGACGGCGAACTCGGCGACCACTCGCGGGTCGACGCCGACGCGGGTGACGCCGCGATCGTGATAGATGTCGGTGCGAACGCCGGGGACGACGCGGATGCCGCGGACCGGCTCGAGCTCTGCCGACACGTGCGCCCCGACGCTGTATTCCGTGCGATTGGGGAAAAGCTCGGAGTAGTCCGCGAAGTTCAGGAGCAGCGGATCCGTTTCGAGATCGTAGTCGTCGATGCGCCCTTCGAGGCCGGCCTTGAACGTGACCCAAGACGAAACCTTGGTGGCGATCGTCCCGCGAAGTCTGAGTGAATGGTCGCGAACGAGGCTCGTTTGCTCCTCGACACCACCCGTCGAGTCGTAGCCGAACGTCGTGCCGACGCGGATCGCCGTCGCGTCGGTCTGATGATCCCAACGCAGGTCGATGCGATGAAACGTCACCTCTCCCCCACCCTGTTGCCCGGTGCCGCCCGCCTCGAAGTGATCATACGCACCGAACGACAGCAGGCTGATCTCGTCCTTCTTGCCGAGCGCGTAGGCCGCGTGGCCCTGATAGTCCCAGTAATCGAGCTCGGCATTGCCGAGCTGCGACAGGATGAGCCCGGTGTAGGAATAACGGCCGCCGAGCCGCACGCTGCCGCGCGAACACCCCGCCACCACCGGTCCTTCGCAGCCGCCGAACGGCGCCTCGGCGAGCACCCCCGCATCGACCAGGCGCACGCTCGCTTCTCCGGTCAGTCGTCGAGCGAGTGGCGCCACGTCGGCCGCCACGGCGGGGCCCGCGAATCGCCCGAACTCGACCGGGGGCGCGCCGCCGTACAAGGTCACGCTCTGGATCAACCCGGGATGGAGGACCGAAGGCCCGAAGAACGCGTGATAGAGCAGCGGCACCTCGATGCCGTCGATGTAGTAACCGACGTTCGCCGGCGGCGCGCCGCGGACGAAAAACGACGGCAACCCCGAGACGAGCGGCACGACGCCCGGCTGCGCCTCCACGGCGCGTAGCGGATCGCCGAAGGTGCCTGGGATCTCGCTCGCCTCCTCGCGAGACAAGGAGACGGTCCCCGCGCCGAGCGGCGCCGGCTCGAGCCGCTCGCCGCGCACGACGACCTCGATCGGCGCGCGCTGAGCGGTCTTCGTGGGAGCGACGGTCGGAACCGGCTCTTCCGCTGGCGCCGCCTTGGGCGGCGGTTCGAAACGCACGGTGTAGCGAATGCGCGAGGGCACCGGCCTGCCGGCTTGCATCGCGGGTCTGAAGCTCCATTGCCGCGCCGCGGCGAGCGCCGCTTCGTCGAAAGGCGCCTTCCCCTCGAGCACGCGAGCGTTCGTCACCCTGCCCTCGCGGTCGACTTCGATCACCAGCGAGACCTCGGCGATTTCGTCGGTGCCGGCCGGGTACTCGATCCGCACGTCGATGGCCTCCGGCGGCTCGAGCGTCTCAGCGTGGGCCGGCGCGGGGGGGTGGGACAGCGCGGGGGCGTCCTCGGCGAGCACGGGCGACAGAGCGAGCATCACCGCCGCCCAGGCGAGCGCGCCGAGGAGCCGGGCCGTTGACCCACCATGAGCCACGTGGTCCACTAGTGGATGCCCATATCACGAGTGGGGACAGTCAGGCCTCGTCGTCTGACGCTCGCGCTCGTGTCGCTCGTACTCACTGGGTGCGATATCGTGCAGGGCTTTCAGGATGCGGGTGATGCGCTGTTCCCGCCCGTGAAGACGTACCTCGACGCGCCGGGCTTCCGGCTCGTGGAGGGCGGCTACCGGGAGATGGAACTCGTGGCCTCGTCGGAGCTGTTCCTGGTCGCGCGGTCGTCGAAGGAAGGCGCCACCGGGCTCTATTCGATGCGCTACGCGGATCCCCAACCGTGCGAGATCCCGGACGTCGGCCGCTACTGGGCGAGCGGGATCTTCGGCATCGATCGCGCGTACATCGCGTACCAATCCACTTCCGACCGGACGCTGCACTTCGCCGACGAACGGTGCCATCGATCCACGTTCACGTTGCCCGAGGGGGACCTGCCACCCATCGCCGTGATCCAGCCTTCCGATCCGAAGGCCCCGGTGACGCAAAGTCTGGTGCTGCGATCGGCGGGCAACCTGGTGATGCTGGCGGCGGACGCCGAGTCGGCCGAGCTCTTGCTCGAACACGCTGGTCCCGTACTTTCCGGCATCGGATCCGGGTATTTCGTCTATCACGAGCCGCCGGAGACGCCCGGCGTGGGTCGCGTCACCGCGTTCGACTACGCCTGGCGACCGATCGAGACTTTCGGGAACGGGGTCCGTGCGTGGGGCTCGATCGGCGGCAAGCTCTACTTCGAAGACAACGACGGCATTTCCCACGCCAAGCCCGTGGGCTCGGACATCGAGGTGACGAGCGTCGACGAAAAGGCGTGCGCACTCGGTTTCCCGAGTTCGTCCGAACGCTGGGTCACGATGCTCTCGCCCTGCGAAGACGCGGACCTCGTCTTGTGGAAGGACCAAGACGAAGAGTTCGTCGACCTCGATTTCGACGCCGATCCGCGAGCGCTGCGCATGACCGCTCCGAAGGGGGTGAGCCGGCCCGATCCGGAGAAAGACGCGCTCTGGGTGTTCCTGCTGCGCGACATCGACTGGAACCGTGGCGTCGGGACGCTGGTCGTTCGGAACCTCGACGGCGAGGAACACGTGCTCGGAGCGCTTGCCCCGTTCGAGCGGGCCACGGTGAACGAAGACGACGAGTACGGATACGCGCTGGTCGACTACGACGGCAACACCGGGACTCTCGTGCGGTGGCTACCCGACGGGAGCGTCACGGTACTCGCCGGCGGCGCGCTCCGTGACGGCACCGGCGTCGACTGGGCGCCGCTGATCGTCGACTGGGACGGCTCTTCCGGCACCGCCGCGCACCTGGTCGAAGGCGAGCTCGAGCGGCTACTCGAGCGCGTTCCGCGCCGGAAATTCTCGTACACCGACCGTCAGGGTCGGGTTGCGCTCTACCACGACTACGACGGCACGAGCGGTACGCTGTCGATCGGTATCCCCGCTTGCCCGGCCGGTGCCAAAGACTGCTCAGATCGCTACTTCAGGCCGTCGCCGATCGCGCACCGGGTCCACCCGTCGAACCATGCGTTCATGTCCCAGTACTCGGATTTCTTGCCTGGCATCGCCTGGTTCACCGACTGGGACGACGAGCTCCAGGTCGGGCGCTTTCAATACCGAAACCTCGAGCTCGGCTTCACCAGCATCGTGAACGACGGTGTCGGGGAATTTCTGTACGCGGGGAACGGCCTGCTCTACAGCGTCCCGTTCGGTGAGAAGGCCGGCATCTGGCTCGCGCGCGCGAAGTGAACCGCGGCCGCTAGCGTGCGGTCGCGGGCACCGCGACGCCGAGCATCTCGCTCACGGTCGCAAGCTTGTCGCGCACCTTGCCGAGAGGCTTGCCGCGTTCGATCTCGGCTTGATCGATCCGACGCCAGGCTTCGTAGTCCACCACCGGCTCCGGGCGCTCCAGCAGGCGACGGTCGAGCTCGGCGGTCGAGACTTTGGCCTGGGGAAGCCCCGGAAGATCGGCCAGCGCCGCCTCCGTCGTTTCCTTCGCGCAGGCCTTGTTGGTGCCGATCAAGCCGCTAGGGCCGCGCTTGATCCAGCCCGTGACGTAGAGGCCGGGGACCGGAGCGCCCCCCTCGCCCAGCACGCGCCCGAGCTCGTTCGGGATCACGCCGCGCTTGGTGTCGAACGGCACGCCGGGCACGGGCGTGCCGTGATACCCAATCGAGCGGATCACGAGGGCGGTTTCGAGTACTTCGAAGCGGCCGGTGCCGCGCGCGGTGCTCTTCCCGCCCGCTTCGACGAGTTCGTTCTCTTCGAAACGAAGCGCGGACACACGTCCGGCGGTGCCGAGGAGCTCGCTCGGCGACGCGAGAAATCGAAGCCTGACCCGGCGCTCGGCGCGACCGGACGGTTCGCGCGGTAAGGTCGCGAGGTACTCGACGTTCTTTCGGGTCGCGGCATCGGCGCCTTCGGGCACGGTGAAGTTCGTCGAGCCCTCGACGCTGACCTCGACGCCGGCGAGACCGGCGATGTCGACGAGTTCACCCTGGTCGAACGCCGCTTCGGCCGGGCCACGACGCCCGAGCAAGACGACCTCGCGCACCCGGCTCGCGCGGAGCAGGGAAAGCGCCGGTTCCGCGATGTCCGTCGCCTTGAGCTCTTCCGGGCTGCGAACGAGCACACGGGCCACGTCGAGCGCCACGTTGCCGATGCCGACCACGACCGCGCGCTCGCTGGAAAGGTCGTAGCGGTTCGCCCCGTGATCGGGGTGAGAGTTGTACCAGGCGACGAACGCCGTCGCCGCGTGACTCCCTTCGAGATCTTCTCCCGGGATGCCCAGGCGCCGATCCGTGGATGCCCCGTACGCGAGAACGACGACGTCGTACGCCGTGCGAAGCTCTTCCACCGAGAGTGAACGCCCCACCTCGACGTTACCGCGGAAACGGAAACCTGGCTGCTTGGCCGTGCGGTCGAAGGCAGCGGCCACACGCTTGATCGTCTGGTGATCGGGAGCGACGCCGTAACGGACGAGGCCGAACGGTGCCGGCAGTTTCTCGTAGAGGTCGACCGTGAGTCCGGCGCGGAGCAGAAACTCCGCCGCATAGAAACCGGCAGGCCCCGAGCCCACGATCGCTGCACGCCGCCCCGCGAAAACGCTCTCAGGCATGGACCGAGACCGTAATGCCGTCGGCCACCAGAGCCAAACCCCTCCCCTTGACCCCCACCCCTGACCCCCACCCCTGACCCGCACCCTTGACCCCCCTGGCGACCGGACCTAAACTTTCAAGGAGTTTTGAAAGCTCAAAGCGATTCAATGAACGACGAGCGGTCGGCGGGCCCGAGCGAAGGCTCGAGTGTGACCCAGGCCGAGCTCGAAGTGGCCGATTCCGTGGGCCGCCTGATGGAATTCTGGGGCTTCAAGCGGCCGATGGGGCGCATCTGGACGCTGCTCTACCTTGCGCCCGAGCCGATCGGTGCGGCCGAGATCGGCGAAGCACTCAGGATGAGCGCCGGCGCGGTCAGCATGGCGATGGGGGAGCTCGTGAAATGGGGCGCCGTGAAAAAATCCTGGCGCCCCGGCGAGCGCCGGGACTTCTACGAGGCGGAGACCAGTATCGGACGCCTGGTCCAGCGCGTGCTCCGCGAGCGTGAACTCTCGCTCGTGCGCGGGTTCGGCGAAGCGCTCGAAGCGGCACAACGCGCGCTTCCGAACGATCGCGGCGAGCGGGCGAAGGCTCTCTCGTTCAAGCGGGAGCGGCTCGGCGAGCTCCGGCGCCTCGCAAAACTCGGCGAGGCACTGCTCACCGCCCTCGCGGCCGGCAAGAGCGTGGATCCAACCCCGATCCTCAAAATGTACGGGGATCAATGAGCGCGGCAGCAAAGGTGAACGGTTCGGGCGCGATGTTCGATGCCATCGCGCCCCGCTACGACCTCGTGAACCGCGTGATCTCGCTCGGGATCGATCAGAGCTGGCGCCGGAAGACCGTGCGATCGCTGGCGCTCGGCCAGGGATCTCGGGTGCTCGACATCGCGACCGGCACCGCGGATCTCGCGTTGCTCGTCGCCACGAGCGTTCCGAGCGCCACCGTGGTCGGCCTCGATCCCTCGGCCGGGATGCTGGGCGTCGGCCGCACCAAGGTGGCGGAACGAGGCCTCGGCGAGCGGATCGAGCTGGTCGAAGGCGGCGCGGAAAGCCTGCCCTTCGACGACCGAAGTTTCGACGCGGTCTGCATCGCTTTCGGGATCCGCAACGTCCCCGACCGCGGGCGTGCGCTCTCGGAGATGGCTCGCGTCACCAAGCCCGGCGGTCGCATCGCCGTGCTCGAGCTTTCCGAACCACGCAAGGGCCCACTCGCGAGCCTCGCGCGTTTTCACGTCCACACGCTCGTGCCCCGCGTCGGCGCGTTCCTCTCGCGCGCCCCGGAATACCGTTATCTCGAGCGCTCGATCGCTGCATTCCCTCCGGCGGAGGAGTTCGGCGCGTTGATGGAGCGCTCCGGCCTCGAGGTGCTCGAGATCGTGGCTCTCACCTTCGGCGTCTGTCACCTCTACGTTGCCGCGCCGCGAGGTGCTGCATGAGCCTCTCGCAGCGCGAGCAGCCGCGGGCAATGGTGGGCCCGAGTGGCGGAGGCAACGCCGCCGCCATCGACGCCCTTGCCGACACCCTCGCCGGCGCCGCCTCGGGCGGTGCCACGCTGCTCGTGGCCGTACCGGCGCCCCTCGCGCCGAGTGAAGCGCTCCTTTCGCACCGGACCGACGACGCCATTGCGTGGGCACCGCCCGGCGGGTTCGAGATGGCGGCGCTCGGGAGCTCCGCGCTCGTCGAAGCGCGCGGCGCGGGTCGTTTTGCTGACGTCGCGAGTGCCGGGCGAGCACTGCTCGGCAGCGTGCGCACGGTCGGGCTCCTGGGCAGCGAGCCGCCAGCGCCGCGTCTGTACGGCGGCTTTGCCTTTCGCGCGGGGGCGCCGCGGACGGCTGCCTGGCAGGCGCTCGGCGAGGCCTGTTTCGTTCTGCCCGAGCTCGCTTACGTGCTCGAGGGGTCGCGAGCCCGGCTCGTGCTTTCGGCGTCGCCTGAACGCCTGCAGCGAAAGAGCTCGCGGGACGAGCTCGTCGACGCTGCGGCCGCAGCACTCGCCGTGCTGGAGCGCGGCTACGAGGCCCGGCTCGAGCCGACCAAGCCCCGAGCCCTGCGCGAACGCCCGGACGCCGAGTGGGTCACGCTGGTCGAAGCGATTCGCAGCGAGATCACGCGCGGTGCCCTGGAGAAGGTGGTGCTCGCCCGCCGTGTCGAGGTCGCACTCGGCGCCGAACCCGATCCGGCCGCCGTGCTCTATCGACTTCGCGGGCAAGCGCCCGAGTGCACGCGGTTTCTCGTTCGCCGGTCGGGCGTCACCTTCCTCGGCGCCACCCCCGAATGGCTGGCGCGCAAGCACGGCGCACGCTTCGAGACGGAAGCCGTCGCCGGCTCGATCGGAACCGGTGAGGCCAACGCTGGGAAGACCTTGCTCGGCAGTGAAAAGGATCTCGCCGAACATGCGCTCGTGTTGCGCGAAATCGTGAAGGCCCTCGAACCGCTCACCGCGTCCGTCGAGGTGGCCGCGACGCCCGAGCTCATCGAGCTCCGGCACGTGCTGCACCTTCGCACGCGGGTCGGCGCCATGCTCAAGGGCGCTCCGCACCTGATCGACCTGGTCGAGCGACTCCACCCCACCCCGGCGGTCGGCGGCATTCCGACGGCGCGGGCGCTCGAGTGGATGGCCGCCCACGAGCCGGACGAGCGCGGCTGGTACGCCGCCCCGTTCGGGTGGTTCGACGCGGAGGGCGATGGTGAAATGGCGGTGGCGCTGCGTTCCGGCCTGCTCGCGGGCGGCACCGCCGAGCTCTACGTCGGCTCCGGTATCGTCCAGGGGTCGGCGCCGGTCGCCGAGCTGACCGAGACGCGATGGAAACTCCGGTCGCTGCTCGGTGCGCTCGGGGTCGCCGAGTGAGGGCGTGATGAGCAGCGCGCTCCTCACCGAGTGGTCGCGTCTGCTCGTCACGAGCCTGGTTCAAGCGGGCGTTCGCCACGCGGTCGTCTGCCCCGGGTCGCGCTCGACCCCGTTCGCCTGGGCGCTCGCGTCCGAACCGCGCCTCACTGTCCACTCGCTGATCGACGAACGGGTGGCGGGGTTTTTCGCGCTCGGGCTCGCGCGGATGACGAATGAACCCGCGCTCGTGCTCTCCACGTCCGGGAGCGCAGCGGGCAGCTTTTTCCCGGCGATCATCGAAGCGTCGCTGTCCTTCACGCCGCTCGTCGTGCTGACGGCGGACCGGCCGCACGAGCTTCAGGACGCCGGCGCGGCGCAGACGATCGACCAGGTAAAGCTCTACGGCGCTCACGTGCGCGCCTTCTTCGACCTCGGCACGCCGGATGCGAGCCCGGGTTCCCTCGCCGGCCTTGGTCGCATGGCGGCGCAGGCGGTGTTCGAGGCGCGCTGGCCCGAGCCAGGGCCCGTTCACGTCAACGCCCGTGCGAGGAAACCACTCGAGCCGAGCTCACCGGAAACAGCGGCGGATCACGAGGTGAAGGCGATGGTCGACGTGCTCATCGAGCGCGGCACCGTCCACGTCTCGGCGCCGCACGCTGAACCCGACCCGGGCGCCGTTTCCGCCCTTGCGTCCGAACTCGCGCGGGCGGCGCGCGGGGTCATCGTGTGTGGCCCGCTCGCGGCTCCCGACGAGGGACTCGCGCGCGCCCTCGCCGCTCTCGGGCGGCGGCTCGGCATGCCGATCTTCGCCGAGGCGACCAGCCAGCTCCGTTTCGGCAATGCCCCGCCCGCTCCGACCGCCGACGCCCTCGACTGGCTGTGCCGCTCGCCCGCGTTCCTCGAGGCGCTGTCGCCGGACTCCGTGCTCCGCATCGGTGCCACACCGACCTCCTCGGCACTCGAGCGGCTGCTCGGTGCTCCGCGCGGGCCGGCGCTCCACGTGATCGCCCCGCACGGCCATTCGGACCCCTCGAACGGCGCCCGCACGTTGATCCGCGGTGAGCCACGGCGTTCGGTCGAGCTTCTCGTCGCGGCCCTGGGCGAGGGCACGCCGCATCCCGAACAGGCGGCGTACGCCGAGCGCGTTGCGGTAGCGAACCGCGCGGCCTGGGACGCGGTGGATCAGGCGCTCGAGCGATCGTCCACGATTTCGGGCACGAACGAGCTCCGCGCGGTACGCGCCGCCGTCGAGGCGATGCCCGAGGGTAGCGTGCTCGTCGTGGGAAACAGCCTTCCCGTCCGCGAAGTCGATGCGGTGCTCCCCGCCTCTCCGCGCCGGCTCGTGGTCGCGAGTCAGCGCGGCGCGAACGGGATCGACGGTCTCATCGCCGGGGCGGCGGGCGTTGCCATGGCCGCGAACCGGCCGACGCTGTTACTGGTCGGGGACGTGAGCTTCGCGCACGACCTCGGGGGCCTCGCCGCCGCGCGGCTCGTCAGGGTGCCGTTCGCGATCGTGGTCATCGACAACGACGGCGGTCGCATCTTCGACGAGCTCCCGGTCGCCCGATTGCTGAAGGCGGAACCGAAGCACCGGGACCTCTGGCTCACGCCGCCCGGCCTCACCGTCTCGCACGCGGCGTCGCTTTTCGGCCTGCCCCACGCAGCCCCACAGAGCGTCCCCGAGCTCCAAACCGCGGTAGAATCCGCGCTCGAGCGGCCGGGTCCGACCGTCCTCCACGTCCGCGTGCTCGCGGAGAGCGCGCGCCACGCCTCCGAGCGTGTCAAAACTGCGCTCGACACCCGACTGGCAGAGCTCGCCCCGAACTTCAGGAACTAGCCATGCACCCTCTGGTCCTGCTCCATGGGTTCACGGGCTCACCGAGCTCGTGGGATACCGTCGTCGAACATCTGCCCGGGCGCGTCATCGTTCGCCCGGCGCTCCTCGGGCACGGCGCAGATGGCCCCGCACCGACCACCTTCGAAGGCGAACTCGAGCGCCTGGCGCTGCTCCTGCCAGACGGTCCTTTCCACCTTGCCGGCTACTCGCTCGGCGCGCGCCTGGCGCTCTGCCTCGCCCTCCGGCAACCTCGTTCCGTCAGTCGCCTGACCCTCATCGGAGTGAACCCGGGGCTTCGAGACGACGCTGAACGCACCGCCCGCCGGGAGAGCGATGACCAGTGGAAGCGTTTGCTCGCGGGCGGGATCGGCCCGTTCGTGGATGCTTGGGAGGCGCAGCCGCTACTTCAACCGGGCCCGGCCCTGGACCCGGACATCCTGGCGGCACGCCGGCGACAGCGCCTCGGCTGCGATCCGGCTGGGCTCGCGCTTTCGCTCGCGACGGTCGGCCTCGCCGACATGCCCGATTGCTGGCCGCTCCTTCCGACCCTCGAGTGCCCGGTGACACTGATGGCGGGAGAGCTCGACCTCAAGTTCGTGACGCTCGCGCGAGCAGCCGCGGCGCGTCTTCCGCACGGCACGCTTCGCATTACCCCCGGCGCGGGCCATGACCTCTTGCTCGAGCGGCCCGATCTGGTAGCCGTCGAGCTCGAAAATGACTGACGGGCCGAGGGCCAACGAGAGGCGATCGATGAGCGACGTAACCTGGAACAAGATCGAAGGCTTCGAGGACGTGATTTATGAAAAGGCGGAGCCCGGGATCGCCAAGATCACGATCAACCGGCCGCGGGTGCGGAACGCCTTCCGGCCCCAAACGGTCACCGAAATGAGCCGTGCCTTTGCCGACGCCCGCGACGACGCTTCGATCGGCGTGGTCATCCTGACCGGCGCGGGGCGCGAGGCGTTTTGCGCGGGTGGCGACCAAAAGGTGCGCGGAACGGGCGGCTACGTCGGCTCTGACGGCGTCCCGCGGCTCAACGTGCTCGATCTGCAGCGTCAGATCCGTACGCTGCCGAAGCCGGTGATCGCCATGGTGGCCGGCTACGCGATCGGCGGCGGCCACGTGCTGCACATGATGTGCGATCTGACGATTGCCGCCGACAACGCCCGCTTCGGACAAACGGGTCCGAAGGTGGGGAGCTTCGACGGCGGGTACGGCGCCGCCTACATGGCGCGCATCGTCGGGCAGAAAAAGGCGCGCGAGATCTGGTTCTTGTGCCGCCAGTACGACGCCAAGCAGGCGCTCGAGATGGGCCTCGTCAACGCGGTCGTTCCGTACGAGGAGCTCGAGCGCGAGACGGTGAAGTGGTCGAAAGAGATCCTTCAGCACAGCCCGCTCGCGCTCCGCTGCCTGAAGTCGGCGCTCAACGCGGATTGCGACGGTCAGGCGGGGCTCCAGGAGCTCGCCGGCAACGCGACGCTGCTCTTTTACCTGACCGAAGAAGGCCGAGAAGGGCGCGATGCGTTCGTTGAGAAACGCCCGCCTAACTTCTCGAAATTCAAGCGTCTTCCGTGATGGTTTCCGCGTCGGCGGTGCGCCCCGGTTCGTTCGGCGCCTGGGTGCTCGCCGCCCGGCCCCCGACGCTCTTTGCCGCGGTGGTGCCGGTCCTGGTCGGGACGTCCTGTGCGCTCGCCGCCGGTGCGTTTCGACCCCTGCCCGCCCTCGCCGCGCTCCTCGGGGCGCTCCTGCTCCAGATCGCTGCGAACTTCGCTAACGACGTCTTCGACTACGAGAAGGGCGCCGACACCGCCGAACGGCTCGGACCGCTCCGTGCGGTGCAGGCCGGGCTCCTGACACCGGCGAGCGTGCGCCGGGGGCTCATCGTCGCGCTCGCCGCCGCGCTGCTGGTCGGCGTGTACCTGACGGCGGTAGCGGGCCCAGCCATCGTCGTCATCGGCCTGTCGTCGATGCTCGCCGCGGTGGCATACACCGGCGGCCCCTACCCGCTCGGGTACCACGGGCTCGGCGACGTGTTCGTCATGCTGTTTTTCGGCTTCGTGGCGGTCGGCGGGAGCGCGTTCGTTCAGACGGGCGAGCTCACGGCCCTCTCGCTCTGGGCGTCCGTTCCGGTAGGAGCGCTCGCGACCGCGATCCTGGTCGTCAACAACCTCCGCGACCGCGAAACCGACGCGCGTGCCGGCAAACGCACGCTGGCGGTGCGGCTCGGGGAGCGCGGCGCCCTGCTCGAATACGCGGCGCTCCTTGCGGTCGCCTACGCGGTCCCGTTTTTTCTCTACGCGAGCGGGCGCGCCGGCGTCGCGACGCTGCTCCCGCTCGCCACCTTGCCGCTCGCCGTGACGCTCCTTCGCCGCGTCGCCACCGAACGAGGACGAGCCCTCAATCCGCTCCTCGCGCGTACGGCTCGTTTGCTCTTCCTGCACGGGGCGCTGTTCGCGACCGGGCTCTCGGCGCCGACGGGCGGCGCGTGATCCGCGCCGTACGGCTCGTCGAGCACGACCTCGAACTCACGCGAACGGTCGCGAGCGGCGCCGGAACCTGGTCGAACCGCCGGGCCCTGACGCTGGTCGTCGAGGACGGCGAAGGCGGGATGGGCCTCGGCGAAGCGGCGCCGCTCCCCGGCTATTCGAAGGACACGCTCGCCCGCGCGCGCGAGGAACTTCGCACCCTGCTCGGCCGCACCCTGCCCGAGCGCGACCCCGAAGGCGAGGTCGTTAGGGCGCTCGGCGCGGCTTCGGCGCGGCTCGAGAGCGCATCGGCAAGGATGGCGGTCGAAACGGCACTGCTCGATCTCTGGGCACGGAAGGCCGACAAACCCGCGTGGGCCCTTCTCGCGCCCCTACCCGGTGTCACGGCCCCGCTCGGCTTGTCGCTCTGGCTGCCGAACGATGCGGACGAGGCTCTCGCCGCCGCGCGCGCCGCCTGGGCGCGAGGCACGCGTTCGTTCAAGGTGAAGGTCGGTCGCCTGGACCAAGCCGACCCGGGGCTATCGCTGCTCGAAGCACTCCGAGCGGCGCTCGGGCCGGCGGCCGAGCTCCGCGCCGACGCCAATCAGGGCAGCACCCCTGAAGCGCTCGAGGCGGCGTCCGTTCGGCTCCGTGCGCTCGATCTTCGCTGGCTCGAAGAGCCCACACCGGCGCCCCTCGGCGACACCTTTGGCGTCCCGATGGCGCTCGATGAGTCACTGGCCGCGGAGGCGCCCGATCTCGGCCGTTTCCGGGCGTCCGGCGGCGTCGCCGCGATCCTCAAGCCCACGGCGCTTGGTGGGCTCTCGCGCACCATCGAGCTCGCCGCCGCCGCCGAGCGCGCAGGGCTTGCCGTCGTGTTCTCGCACACGCTGGAAGGGCCGGTCGCGTTCGTCGCCACGGCAGCGCTGGCGCTGTCGCTCGGACCGGGGCGACCTGCCGAGGGACTCGCACCTCACGACGGGCTCGGCGGCATGAGGCCGTCGTGCCTCGATCCGCACCGCGACGAACTCGTTCGCTGGCCGGGGAGCGGGCTCGACATCGACCTCGCCGACTGCTTTCGGGGCAGGCGCATCGTGGACGACGCGCGCGCATGACCACCTCCGAAGCGCGCCCGCGCCTCTCCATCTTCGACGCCGCCCGTGAGGCGCCGGGGCAGCTCGCCCTCATCGACGGTCTCACCGCCCTTTCCTTCGAGGCTCTCGCCGAACGGGTCGCGCGACGCCTCGGCGAACTCGACCGCGCCCGGTGTCTCGACCAAGCCGGAGAGCGGCCGGTCGCCGTCGTTGCGACACCGGGCCTCGCAACGCTCGAGACGCTCTTGGCTCTCCTTCACGCCGGTACACCGGTCCTGCCCCTGCATCCCCGGCTCACGGAAGCTGAGCGCCGCGCCCTGATCGGCACCACGGGAGCCGTCGACGAGCCGCCCGCCGAGTCGAAAGAAGAGCGACGAACCCCGCCTCCGGCAAGCTCCGACTCCGAGCGCATCGCTGCCCTCGTGCCCACTTCCGGCAGCACCGGCGCGCCGCGGCTCGCCCGCCTGAGCCACCGCGCGCTTGCCGCCGCCGCTGACGCGAGCGCGCGCCACCTCGGCGTCGAGGATAACGATCGCACGCTCTTGGCTCTGCCGCTTGCCCACGTCGGCGGGCTGATGGTCCCGATCCGTGCCCTCGTCGCACGCCGCGCGGTCGTCCTGTTCGATCCCGGTGCGTCGCTGCTCGGCCGGCTCGATGCGCTCGGCGCCGAGCTCCGCGCCCGAGCCGTCACGCAGCTCTCGCTCGTCCCGGCGGTGCTCGACCGATTGCTCGCCCCCGAGCTCGCCTTCTCCCCAGCCCCCGAGCTTCGTGCGCTGCTGGTCGGCGGCGCCGGCACGCCCCACGAGCTCCATCTCCGGGCCCACGAGCGGGGGATCCCCGTGCTCACCACCTACGGCCTCACCGAGGCGTGCTCCCAGGTCGCTACCCGTCGCTACGCCGAACGCTTCGCCGCTCCCACCCCCGGGGGATCGGTGGGTGTGCCGCTTTCGTCGGTCGCGGTGCGCGCGGTCGGGGGCGTGCTGGAGGTACGTGGGCCCACGCTGTTCAGCGGCTACGCCGGCGACCCGACGAGCGATCCAGGAACGGACTGGTACAGAACGGGCGATCTCGGCTCCGTCACCGACGAGGGCGAGGTGTCCGTCACCGGACGCGCCACGGATCTGATCGTGACGGGGGGTGAGAACGTGGATCCGCTCGAAGTCGAGGCGGTGCTCGCGTCACTCCCCGGGGTTGCCGCTGCCTGCGTGGTCGCTCTCCCTGATGCGACCTTCGGCCAGACCGTGGCGGCGCTGTTCGTACGCCGTACCCCCGGCACACCGGCCGCCAGGGAGCTCTTCGCCGGGATCTCCGCACGGCTGGCGCGCCACAAATGCCCTCGGCGGCTCCTCGCCGTCGACGGCCTCCCGCTGCTCCCCACGGGCAAAGTGGATCGCCGGCGGGCGGCGGACCTTCATCGTTCGGCGCTACTCGCTCTGCCCGCGTTCGGGGTTTCGCGCCCGCTCTGAACGCCGCACCGTGCAGGTATCGCGAATGTGCTACCCTACGACTCATGGGGAGAGAGGGCGTCAGCAACCGCATAGCGGCGGCGACTGCTTCGTTGCTGGTTGCCATCACGGCTGGCGGCTGCCCGATGGGTGCTGAGCTCGAAAATACGGAGCGCTTTCCGCCCTTTGTTGGGGCAACCGGCAGTGGCGCGACCACCGGGACAGGTGGATCCGCCGGAGCTACGGCGGGCGTGGCAGGCGCGGCGGGAGCTGCTGGCTACGCTCCTGGGTGCGGTGGATTCAGCTGCGACGTGAACGATGCCCTGCTCAAGAGCTGTGGTCGCCCCGGCTGTCACGCCGCCACGGCCCCCTGGGCGGGTCTGCCCCTCACGACCTGCGCCGACGCGGCGCTGATGGTCGACCGCGCGGCCATGCACGGGGATATCGATTGCGCGGCGCCCGGCGAAATGTTCCGAGCCTGCACGCCGGCCGAGCTCCCGTTCACCTGCCCCACGGACGTCATGCTGATCGATTCTCGGAACGTCGATAACAGCTGGGTCCTCCGCAAGTTGGACCCGGCGTTCGTCGCGGACTCGTGCGGTGACCCGATGCCCGCGCCTCCGGGAAACTCCACCGCCGCCAGTGTCGGCTGGAGCGAGGAACGCCGCCTCTGTCTGATGGAGTTCTTCCGCTCGCTGGCCACGGCGCCGTAACCCGCGAGAGTTTCCACCCACCGTCTCGAGAAGCGGTGACCCATGATGGGCGAGAAACTCGACGTAGAGAGCGTGAGAGCGGTCGCACCGTCGGGTAAAAAATTATGCCGGCAGCGTCAACGTCCTGAAAACGGATCGAAAGCTCGCTCCGAAAGCTACTCATGGTGGGTTGCTTGAGCTGGTCGCTCTCGAACCGGTACATGCAAAACTGCCCTGAACCGCACTGGATTTTCCCTGGAGGACCGTGCACCGAATGCTAGTCTCACCGTTCCAGCGCATGAATCGCGACCAGAGTTCCGGACCCTCCCGCCTCGTTAACCTCCGAAACCGCGCCGCGTACTTTAGTGCGGGCTTGCTCCTCGCGACCACAATCGCGGGCTGCCCCCAGGGCGCGGACCTCGAAAATCCCGAGCGGTTCGTCGGTGAAGTGGGAGTAGGCGGCAGCGTGGGTGGCACCCCTCCCATAGCCGGGATGGGGGGATCGGCCGGCGCGACGGCCGGTGCGGGCGCCGGTGGAGCCACGGCCGGCACCGCCGGGGCGGGTGGTGCGGCGCCGTGCCCCGGCTTCAGCTGCGACGTGAACGAGGCCCTGCTCAAAAGCTGCGGCCGCACCGGCTGTCACAACGCGACGGCCCACTACGCGAACCTGATCCTCACGGAATGCAGTGCGGTGGCAGCACAGATGGTCGATGTCGCGGCCACGCACGGGGATATCGACTGCGCGGCGCCCGGCGAAATGTTCCGACCCTGCACGCCGGCCGAACTTCCGGCCACCTGCCCCCAAAACGTGATGCTCATCGATTCCACCAATTTCGACAACAGCTGGGTCATGAGGAAGCTCGACCCCACGTTCGTCGCCGACTCGTGTGGCATCGGGATGCCGGCGCCGCCCGGCAACGGCACGGCGGCCGGGTGGAGCGACGCACGCCTGGCCTGCCTGACAGAATTTTTCCGCTCACTGGCCACCGCGCAGTAAAACGCCGAGAGAGACCGGCCCTTGCAGATCCCTCTCCTTACCCGAAGGGCGCTCCCCCTCTGTGCCGCTCTCCTCACGGGAGTCGCCTGGTACGGCACGCCGCGTGACGCCGAGGCGAAGCCAGCGACGGCCGCGAAGGTGCCGATCGCCGTCGGTAGCTTCGCCGGACCCCAGCAGACCAAGGTACGCGCCAAGGTGCTGGACGTGCTCCGCAAGAGCGGCTCGTACGAAGTCACCGACGCGGAGGACATCAAGCCCGGCGCCACGAAGGCGAGCTACGCCAACATGGCGCAGGCGATGGGAGCGAACGCGATCGTCGTCGGCGTGATTTCGAAACGACACAACCTCACCCTCACCGTCTACGGCGCCGACGGCGCGCGCGTCGATGCGGTCGAGATCAAGGGCGGCGGCGGCTCGTTCGGCCTCTTGAAGGCGATCGACAACGAGCTCGAGATCTCGATCGCCGACCCGATCGCGCAGGCAAAACCGGCCGGCGGGAAACCCGCCTCGGGCGGCGGCAAGAAAGCGGCAGCAGCGGCCGCTGTCGCCCCCAAGGCTGCCGCCACCCCGCCGAAGCCCGCGGCCGACGAGGAGGAGGAGCCCGAGCTCACCGAGGAGGGCGACGTCGAGGAACCCGCCGAAGGTGAAGGCGAAGGCGAAGGCGAAGCATCCGGCGAAGCGTCGGAGAGTAAGGGCGAAGAAGTCGACGCGCCCTCGGCGCCGAGCGAGCCCGGGCTTCGCCCGTTCGAGGTGTTGGCCGGCCTCCGCGGCTACCACCGCGACTTCGCCTACACCGGCGTCCCTCCCCACCCGATCGACGTCAGGCAAACCAAGCTCAACACCTACACGCTGCCCCTCGCTCCGGCTGTCATCGCGTCATTCCGTTTCTACCCGGCCGCGCTGTTCTCGAACGGTGCGCTGTCCCATGTCGGCATCACCGGGCGCTACGAGCTCACCGTCCTCACCGGCACCACGTACTCGGAAGAAACGCCGACCGGCCAAACGGTGACGACGGCGCTCGATACCTCCGCGGCGTCGTGGAACATCGGTCTGCGTGGTCGGCTGCCGATCGGGCCGGGCGAACTCGGGATCTTCGGCGAGTACGGTAACCAGACCTTCAAACTGTTGGGGGATGAACAGCCGGTCGCGCTCAAGCCCTACGCGCTCGTCCCCGACATCACGTACAGGTTCATCCGCACCGGGATCGACGCGCGCTTCTATTTCGGCAAGATCCTCGTCGGGGCCCACGTCGCGCCGCGCTTTCTCACCTCGCTCCACGAGATCGATCTGGCTGGGATCTGGTTCCCGGGCGCCACCGGCAGCGGCCTCGATTTCGGCGCGATGGGCGGCTACCGGATCCTGCCGTACCTCTCCGTCGTCGGCGGGGTCGATCTCCTCCGCTACGGCTTCGATTTCAACAATATTCCCGACCCGCCCAAGCCCCCGGCGCCTCCTCCCCAGCGCTACCCGGTCGCGGGCGGCGCGACGGACACCTACATCTCTGGTTGGGTCGCCGCGATGTTCCACCTCGACGGCAGCGCCACGGCGAAGCCCTGACGGCGACGACGGGCGCCGCGACGCCCGCGCACACTCAGTGCCAGGCGCTCGCGACCTGGGGCGGCTTGCCGGTGCGGTCGTGCTCGGCGACGCGTGCCCTGGCCTCGACTTCACACGTCACGCAGGCCGGAAACTGCGACTTGTGCTGGCAGACGATGACGAGCGCCGTCGGCGGAGTCGCGCTGAACTCCTCGATGTCGATGTGACGCCCGCACGCGAGGCAGTGGATGTGCCGCTCGTCGTGGTGGTGTTCGCCGCCGGATTGAGCCTTCTTCTCACGCTTGGTGAGGCGTTTCTCGCGTTGCGCCATGAGTCCGGAGAATTGCCACGAAACCGGCCCGAAAGCGAGCCCCGAGCGTTCAGCGCTGATCGAGCTCGGCGAGCAGCGTCCGGGCGCCCTCGTGGCCCGGACTCTCGGCCAGTGCCTTCGAAACGAGGACGCGAGCCTTCCGCGCGTCGCCGGCTTTTCGTGCCAGCGCCGCCAGCTGAAAGTTCGCCTCGGCCTTTTCCTCTGCCGTCGCCCCGCCTCCGTCGGCGCCCGGCGCGCGCATGATGGTGACCGCGCGGTACGCACGCTGCGCGGCGTCGAGCTCCTCGGTTTCGAGTGCCAGGCGGCCGAGATCGAGCGCCAAGCGCGCGTTCTTCGAATCCGATTCGAAGGCCTTCGCGAGCGCCTCGAGCGCGTCGCTCAGGAAGCCCTCCTCGAGGTGGATGTTGGCGATCTGCTCGTACACCTGAGCGATGGCCTTGGTGCGGCGCCCGCGGTTCGCCTGGGCGACCGCCTTCAGCACCTCGAGCCCGCGCTCCGGCGTGCCGGTGGCGGCGTAGGCGCGCGCCAGAAGGGTCGCCGCTTCGATGCTCGACGGCGCTTCGGACCGCAGCACCTCGAGGACCTTGACCGCGGTCGCTGCGTCGGCGTTCGGCTGGAGGAGTGCCTCCGCAGCTCGAAGCACGATCGCCATCCGCGCCGCCGGGTCCTCAATCAGCGCCGCCTGCTGCAGGAGTAGCTCACCGAGCTCGCGGAACGCCCCGATCTTTGCGTACAGCGCTTCCAGGCGCTCTCGGAGCCCCGCGTGCTCTGGGTCAGCTTCGAAGGCGCGCTCGAGAGCCGGCCGCGCCGCTTCAGGCCGCTCCGCTTTCTCCGCAGCCTCGGCCAGCGCGAGCGCGACGTCGACCAGGCCGCTGCCCGTTTCGAGGGCCACCAGGCGTTCGAGCGTGATCAGGGCTTCCTCGGCGTTGCCGAGCGTTTGATCGAGGGCCGCGAGCCGCCTGAAACCGGCAAGATCCTCCGGCTTGTGCATCAAGAAGTCGGCAAGTCTCGCCCGCGCGCTTTCGAGATCGCCGCGCGCCTCGAACAGATTCACGAGCTCGAGGGCCAGCTCGCTGTCCCGCGGCGGATCGGCTCGCAGAACGGCCTGTTCGATCGCGGCGACGAGGTCGTTGCCGAACGCGGGATCGAGCGCAGCGGCCCGACGGAGGTCCTCGAGCGCCTCGTCCTCACGCGCGAGGTCGAGGAGCGCGGTGGCCCGCCGCCGATAGTGCGGCGCGGCGTCGGGATCGACGGCGATCAGCCGGCCGAGCGCCGCTGCTACCTGCTCCTGGTTACCGCGAGCGTGTTCGAGCTCGACCCAGCGTTCGATCAGCTCCCGGTCGGCGGGAGCGCTCTCGAGCGCCTTTTCGATCAGGCGTGCAACGCGATCGTGATCGCCGCGCGCCTCGAGCCTCACGATCAGCGCCTTCCTGAGGGTCGCATCGTCGGGGCTCGCGGCCGAGGCGAGCTCCAGCGCCCTCAGCGCGCCGTCCTCGTCGCCCTGCGCCTCGCGCAGCGTCGCCAGGCGACTGCCGATCTCGGCCGCGCGTGCCCCCTGCTCGACCCCGAGCACCTGCTCGAGCGCATCCGCGATGCGATCCACCTCGCCCGTCGCCTCCGCCAGGCGGAGCTGGGTCTGCACGAGATCGGCGTCCCGGGGCAGCGCCTGAAGCGCGCGTGCACAAACGTCGGCGGCCTCGGCGGCCCGCCCGGCACGCTCCAGCGTGGCGATCAACTTGGTCGACAACACGCGCGCGCCCTCGACATCCTGTCGCTCCCACGCCCCATCGAGCTCTCGGCCGAGCAGATCGGCGAGCTCGTCCTGCCTGCCGGCGCGCTCGAGCAGCTCGGCGAGCAGCTCGAAAGCGTCGAGCCGCCCCGGCTCGTCGAGCAGCAGGTCGTTCAGCACCTCGATCGCGCGCTTCACGCCGCTCTTCTTTTCGGCCAGCGCCGAGGCCTGCTCCAACCGCAGCGTCGAGCGCTCGGAGATGCTCTCCACCACGTGGATCGAGTCGTCGATCAGCTTCAACCACGCGTCGCGCCGCCCGCCCCGCTGGTACAGGCCGAGCAGTGGACGAAACGCTCGCGCTTCCGTTGGATCCGCCGCCACGACCTTCTCGAACACGGCGATCGCCCGCGCGTCCTCACCGAGCGCCTCGAGCGCGGCCCCGATCTCGATCAGGAGCTTTCTACCCTCCGCTTCCGGAAGCTCTTCGGCAGCCTGCTCACGGAGCGACAGCGCCCCCGTGCGATCACCCTTGGCTTCGAGCACCGTAGCAAGCTCGAGCCGGAGCCAGCCCGACTCCTCGCCGGAGAGCTTCAGCGCCGCGTTCTCCAGCGCCGAGCGCGCGAGCATCTCGATCAAGCCTTCCTCGCCGAGTTCACGGGCCAGATCGATCCCCTCACGGACATCCGGGAGTCGTGCGTCCGGTTGTCGCACCCGCTCGACCAGAACGCGGACCAGGGCTCCGCGATCACCGCTCGCCCGCGCGATGCGCTCGCGCAGGGCCATCACCCGCGGCTCGCGCGCCGTTTCGCCGAGGTCGGAGGCGAGCAGCGCCCCGGCCTGCTCGAGGTCGAGCCTGAGGTCCATCGCGCGCTCGAGGAGCCCGATGCCCTGCACCCGTGTTGCGGGATCGGCGAGCCGGGCGGTGGCGAGGCGGTAGAACAAGTCGGCATCCGCCGGCGGGCGGCTCGAGCGCGCGCCGAGATTCACTCGATGCTCGAGCACGTTGGCCGACGCTGCCGCATCGTCGAGGAGCTCGAAGGCGCGGCCGAGAGACGCCCAGACGTCGTCGTCGAGCGACCCGACCCGCGCGAGCTCCTCGAGCACGGTACGCGCCTTCTTATGGAGCGCCTCGGCCGCGGCGATGTTGCCGGACTCGAAATGCAGCGCCACCAGCTCTCCGAGCGAGCGCGCGGCCTGCTCCGGCCCGAGGCCGTGCGCCAAACGAGCCTCGAGCAGGCGCGCCAGATCGGCCTTCTTGTCGGCCGAACGCAGCGCCGACTCCAGGAGGTCCGCCTCACGCGGGCTCTCGAGCGCCGACTCGAACGCCGACTCCAAGAACTCGCTCGCGCGCTGGGTGTCGCCACGGCGCGCCGCGATTTCCCCGAGCGCGACCAGCGCCTCGGTGCGACCGGGACCGGTGGCGTCTTTACCCGCCGTGAGCAAGAGGGCGCGGTACATACGCTCCGCCCGGTCGAGCTCGCCCTGGCGAAAGGCAACGTTGGCGAGGAGCTGCGTGATGCCGGGGTGCGTGGGGTCGATACGCGACGCAGCGTCGAGCTCGGCGAGCGCCTCGGGCTCGCTCCCCGCCGCGAGCAGCACGCGCGCGAGCTCGTAGTGAACCTGGGCGCGATCCTTCGGGCGCCGGGCGCCGTAGCTCTGGATCTGTTCGCGGAGCACGACCGCGGCGTCGGTATGGCGCCCCGCCGCGTCGAGCGCGAGGGCGAGGCTCACGCGGAGCGCGGCGTCGTCCCGATCGAGCGCGACCGCTTGCTCGAGCAGTGGCACCGCGGCCGCTGGATCACGCCGTTCGCGCTGATGGAGGCCGGCTGCCTCACGCAGGTACTTCAGACGCTCGGCGGGGGCCTGGGCCAGGCGCGCTTCTTCTTCGAGGAGAGCCGTCAGACCGCCGTAGTCGCGCGCGTCGCGGTAGAGCTCGGCCAGGCGCTTGCGGATGCCGGCGGCGGACGCGGCCTTCGGCAGCGCGCGCTCCAGACTTTCACGCGCACGCTCCTGATCGCCGAGCGCCGTGTACGCCGCGGCCAGGCGGAGCGCCCTGCCTTCGAGCAATTCGGGGGTCGAACCGGCGGTCAGCCGCTCGAGCATCAGCGCGGCGTTGGTGTGGTCAGCGTTCGTCTCGTGGATGCGCGCGAGCGACTCCAGTGCCACCTCACTACCGAGCTCGGCCCCGCGGCTGTAGTCCGCAAACGCGCGTTTCGCGTCGCCTAGCTTGCTTTCGGCCAGAATTGCCGCTTGAGCGTAGAGATCGGCCGCTCGCCCCGGCTCTCGCTCGGTTCGCGTGGCGCCTTGCTTTTCCCAGAGCTCGCAGAGCTCCGCGAAGCGGCCGCGTGCCTCGAGTAGCGCTGCCAGCCTGAGCACGCATTCGTCCGCAACGGCGTCCGCGGGCTCCTCGGCCAAGAGTTCGTCGTAAAGAACGATGGCCCGCTCGCCGTCGCCGAGCCGATCGGCCGACAAACCCGCGGCGTCGCGCCGGAGTTCGCGCTTCAGCCCGTCGGGGAACGGGAGCTTTGCCGCCGAGAGCAGTCGTGCGACGGCTTCCTCGTCGCGGCCCACTTCGAGCAGGCGATTGCAGAGCTCGCCTAGACCCCAGCGCAGCGTCGCCTCGGCATCCTCACCTGCCTCGGCACGAAACGCCTTCTCGGCGAGCGCGAGCAGCCGTTCGACGACCGCGATGTCCCGCGCTGCGTCGTCACCGCGCCGGCTTGCCACCCGCACGGCGGCATCGAAGCTCCTCGCCGCCGCGTAGGCCTCGAGCGCTTCGAGCGGCCGCCCGGTGTGGGTCTCGTGGATCTCGCCGAGCCGAACCTCGAGTTCACGGCGCCGAGCAGCGCTTTTCTCACGCTCGATCTCGGCGGCATGGAGCACCGCAAGGTCGTCGAAGCGGGCCGTCTTGACGAAGAGCGCGCCGAGGCCCTCGAAGCTTTCGAGGTCCGGTCCGTGCACCTCCCTGAGCCGCTCCCAGGCGAGCACGGCGGCAGCAGGATCTCCCTTCACGTCGGCCTGGATCTCGGCAATCCGCCGCCGATCGGCGCGCGCCGGCGCGGCCTCACTCTGCGCCGCGCGCACCTCGAGTGCCTCGACCAGCTCGTCCCAGCGGCCCGCAATCTCGAGCGCGCGGCAGAGGCCGTCGAGCGCCACCCGATCCTTCGAATCGAGCGACAGCCTGACCCCGAAGTTGCGGATCGCCCGCGCCGGGTCGGACAGTTGGACGAGCGAGCGCTCTGCGGCCTCACCGAGCGTGGCGCGCCGTGCATCCGGATTCGGGTCGAGGGTCGAAAGCACCTCGAGCAACGAGACGAGCTCGGGGTTCTCCTCGAGCTCGCGCAGGATTTCGGCCAGGCGCTTGCCGGAGAGCAGCGCCACGTCCGGCTTCTTGTCGCGCAGGCGCACGACGGCGCGGAAAAGGTCGGCCGCCCGCGCCGTCACGCCGAGCTTCTGATCGTAGACCGTCGCCGCTTCGTAAAGCAGCTCGGCGCGAAGCGCGCCGTCGGGCTCGGGTTCGGCCACCCCGACCAGCGTTTCGGCCCGTCGCTCCTGGTTTCCGAGCAGCCCCGCGAGCGCGGCGAAGCGCCCGCGGTTCTCCGAAGTGGGCTCGAGGGCGACGAGGTCGACCAGCGTCTCGAAGGCGCCCCGCGGATCGTCGAGTTTGTCCTGGCGGAGCTGGGCCGCTTCGCTCAAGAGCGCGGCTTTTCGCTTCGGGTCGATCGTGCAATCAACCTCGATCTCGAGCATCCGCACCACGTCGACCGGAGACTTCAGTTTGCGGTAGCGGCGCTCGAGCAAGAGCGCCGTTTCCTCGAGCACCGTCGTCGAGTCTTCGGCGCGGCGCTGCTCGCGCGCCACCGAGAGCGTGAGGATGCGCTCGAGCAGGGCGACGGCGGCGTCGTCGGCTTTGCCCGACGCGAGCAAACGTTCCGAAAGCTCGAAAGCGGGCGGTGTCTCGCCGAGATCGAGCCAGAGCGCCGCGATGCGCGCGGTGAGCTCGGACTCGTCGCCGGCACGCGGGGTCCCGAGGCGCGAGCTCAAGAGGTCGATCAGCGGCCGCGTTCGCCCGTGGCGCTCGTAGAGACGTTCGAGCGTCGTTTCGACCCGCGCGTCGCCGGGCGACAGCCGATTCAGCCGTTCGAGATAACCAATCGCGCGTTCGGCGTCGCTCGCGAAGTCCTTCGCGGCCATCGCCGCCTCGCGCAAGAGGCCGATCTCTTCGTCCTTGCTGCTCGACCCGGCCGCGAGTCTGCGGTCGTAGAGCATGAAGAGCTCGGGCCAGCGCCCCGCCGAGTTGAACGTCAGCTTGAGCCGATCGAAGGCCCACTCCGCCGCCGGCGACAGGAGCAGCACGCGATCGAGCACTGCGTGGACCCGGTCCGGATCGTCGAACCACTCCTCGAAGAACTCCACCATCCGCAGGCCCATCGCGCCCGCCACCTCGGCCGCGAGCGGGCGCTCGAGCGTGCGCTCGTACGCCTCGGCGACGGCGCTCGGATCACCGAGCTTCCGCGCCATTTCGTGGGCGGTGTCCCAAAGCTCGGTCTCTTCGGGCGAGGCCTCGGCGCCCTGGAGCGCGAGCCGGAGCGCTTCGGCCGGCTGATCCTGCTTGGTGCGCAAGAGCTGAGTGAGCCAGCGGGTTCGCGCGCGGGCGAGCTCGGGAGCCTCGGCCGAGACGGCGAGCAGCGCTTCGATCACCTCGGCGCGCCCCACGCGATCGTCGGACACCGACGCGATCTTCTCGAGCAGCTGGGAGGCCCGCGCGCGGCACTCGGGGACGTCGAACGTCTGGTGCACGATGCGTAGCGCCTCGAGATCGCCCGGGTTCGCTTCGAGCACCGGCGCAACGGCCTCGAGCGCCTCGGCGGGGCGGCCGAGCGGCGAGACGAGGAGCGCTGCAAGCTTCACCGCGGCGGCGTGACGCGTTTCACCCTCGGTGCGCGTCTTCAGCGCCTCGAGCGCCTCGTAGGCGCGCTCCGTGCGGCCGAGGCCGAGCGACAACCGCGCGATTTCGCCCCAGGCGTCGACCCGATCGGGGTCGATTTCCACCAGGCGCCCGTACAGATCGGCCGCCGCTTGGGGATTGCCGAAGCGCTTCTCCTCCGCCGCCGCCCACTCCCCGAGCACTTCGGTCGGGTTCAGCGTGCGGGCGAGCCGCCACTCGAACAGCCAGCGCAGATCGGCTTCCCGCGCCGGCGTGTCGGAAGCGGTGCGGAGGAACGCGGCGAACGCTTCGGCGTCGGCAGCCGCGTCGTCTCCGGCTCGCTCGAGCAAGCTTCGATAAAGCAGCACTGCTTCGTCCTCGCAACCAGGAACGCCGCCAAGGGCGCGCGCCTTGGCGAGCAACAAGTGCCGCGAGCGTCCGGCCCCGACACGCGCAATTCCGGCGTCGAGCAAGCGCGCGAGAGCATCGAGCCGCCCCGCCTCGGTCGCGCGCTCTTCGAGCCCGAGGAGCAGGAGGATCACGTCGCGCTCACCGGCCAGGCCAACCAGCACCCCGAACACCTCTTCGAGGCGCTCCCAGTCGCCGGCTTCGGCGAGCAGCTCGACCAGGCGCTCGGCCGCCTCGCGCGACGAAGGGTCGGCATCGAGGACCCGCTCGTAGAGCTGCCGGGCGCGCTCGCGGTCGCCCTCGGGCTGGAGCGATAGGCGAGCGCCCTCGAGCCAGATCCGTGCGGCATTGGGCCGATCCTCGAGCATCCAGGCGAGCACGTTGCCGAGGCGTTCGAGCAGCACCGCTCGCGACGACGGATCGAAAGTCCGTTCGAGCTGGCGCTCGAGCGCCGCGCGTGCGCTCTCGCCGTCGCCGCACTCGCGCGCCAAGTGCTCCACCATGCCGAGCACGTCGTCGGACAGGTCCGCCGCCTGCATCAGCTCTCGGTAGTGAGTGAGCGCCGCCCCGGAATCTCCCTTCATCGCGGCGACTTCACCGAGGCGGAGCAGCGTCACGTTGCGCCGCTCGCCCTCCGCAATGGTGAGGACCTGAGTGAGTTCGTCGTAGAGCCCGTGCCAGTCGGCTCCCTCGGTCAGCGCCGCCACCACGGCGTCATGCGCCACCAGATCGCGCGGGTCTTCCGCCACGGCGGCGCGCCAGGTCGCGAGCGCCGCCGCCTGATCGCCGAGCTCCCGCCCCTGCAGGATGGCCATCGAGTGGAGCAATTCACGGCGCCGTGCAGGCTCGGTTTCGTCGACCAACGCGGACATGTAGAGCCCCAGGCGCTGCTCCGGGGCGCCCTGCTGCGCGAGCAGTTCGTCGACGCGATTGATCAGCTCGCGTGAGCTCGGCGCGTAGACGAGCGCGCGGCGGTAGACTTCGATCGCGCGCGGCAGATCCTCCGCCGCCGCAAGCGCCGACCCTGCAGCGCGCGCGAGGTCGAACAGCTCGGGGGTGTCGACGACGCGGTCGGCCAGCGCGTCGGCGAGGTACACGGCGCGCCATTGGCTCGACCCGGCCCCGAGCCGCTCGACTTCGGCGAGCCAGCGCGGGACGTCACCGCCGAGCGCGACGGCGCGCTCGAGACCCTCACCGGCAATCTCGAGCGCCTGGTCCGGGCTCCCCAGGGTCTTGTCGGCAATCTCGAGCGCTTCCTCGAGCGCGGCGAACGTCTGGTCGCTCGAACCGAGTTCCGCCCGCACCTCGAGAATGCGCAGGAGCTCGGCCGACGCCCCCTCCCGGCGGTAGATCGGCTCGAGAACGTCAGCGGCCGCGAGGCGCGCCTCGCCGGAGCCGAGCAGCCGTTCGAGCGCCGCGCGAGCGGTCGGTTCGCCGGGATTGAGCGCCAAGATCTCGGAGAAGATGGCGAGCGCACTCTGTGCGTCGCCCAGGTGACTCTGCCGGAGCTGACCGATGCGAACGAGGAGCGCCACCCGCTCCTCCGGGCTTGCCACCACCGCCCGCCGCTCGAGCACGGCCGCGACGTCGGCAAACCGCCCCTCGGCCTCGAGCAACGGCAGGAGCTGCTCGTCGATGGCCGGGCTCTGCCCGTACCGTTCGGCAAGCACGCGCCAGGCCTCGATCGCCGCCGCACGGTCACGCGGGCGGGCGGAGCGCATCGTGGCGGCTTGAAAAGCCAAGGTGCGCGCGGTTTCCGGATCAGTCGCCGCCTCGGCCCGCAACCCGAGCACGTCGGCGAGCCCTTCCTCGTCGCCGGTTTCGCGATAGATCGCCTCCAGCCGATCGAGCGCCTCCGCGTTCCACGCCGATCCGATCAGCGCCCGCCACGCCACGGCGGCACGGGCGGATTCGCCGGGCTGCTTCTCCACCAGCCGCGCGAGTTTCCGCGCGGCGTTCTGGCGCGCCTCGAGTTCCGGCTCGAGCCGCGTGACGAGTTCGAGCGCTGCTGCCAGCGCGGCCGGCTCCTTGGCCTCATCGTGAAGCTCGGTCAGGCGACGTGCGGATTGGAGCGACGCGCGGTCGTCGGCCGCGAGTTCGGTGGCCTGCTGGAACGCCGCGAGCGCCCGCCTGGGGTCGCCGGAACTCAAGAACACCTCACCCACGTCGGCCGCGACGCGAGCCCGAACACCGGCGTCCCGGCTCGTTTGCAGGGCGCGCGACAAGAGCCGCGCCGCCTGCGCCGACTGCCCGAGCTCCAGGCTCAAGCGGACGAAACGGCCGCGGAGATCGTCGTCCCCCGGGTCGCCGGCGACGACCGGCCCTAGCAATTCGAGCGCCCCCGCCGGATCGCCGAGCACGTCTTGCCGTAGCGTCCCGAGCTTGCGCTGAACCTCGACGCGCCGCGGACCGCGCACCAGGGTAAGCTCGTGGTTCAGCATCTCGACGGCGCGCTGGGTCTCGCCCGTGCGCTCGTAGGCCGTGGACAATGCCGCGGCCGCTCGCAGCCCCAGTTGGCGGTGCGAAACCAGCTCCTCGGCCAGTTTCCGCGCGTGGGCGTGCGTCGGCTCGAGCGCGAGCAGCCCCTCGACGTGCGCGAGCGCACGCTGGGAGTCGTGGAGGACGCCCAGGCAGATGTCCATCGCCTGCTCGCGAAGGAGCTGCGCCTCCTCCGCTCCGGGCGGCGGCTCGCGGCGGAGTGACGCTTCGAGGATGTCGACCACCTGCTGGTGGCGGCCGCGCGCGATCAGGCGCTGCATCAGGTCTTCGCGGACGCGGGCGTCCGACGGATCGAGCGCAAAGAGTTGCTGCTCGACTTCGACCGCGAGGTCTCCCGCGCTCTGATCGCCGGCCAGCACCTCGGCGGCGCGCCGCAATAGCCTGAGTCGCTCGCCGGGAACCGCGCCACGCGCGCTCGCGTCGTAGTAGTGGCGAGCGAGCCGCGCCGCGCCCTTCGGACCGGCGAGCAGCTCCTCGAGCAGCGCGAACGCCTCGGGGTGTCCGGGCACCGCGGTCACCGCCCGCTCCGCAGCCAGCGCCGCCCCGTCCCGATCCTCGAGCCCCTCGGCGAGGAACCAAGCGGCCCTGAGATGCAGATGCGCCTGGTGGTCGGGCTGCATCAGCTTGACCCGCTTGTCCTGCGCCATGTGCTCGTAGGCAAAGGCAAGATCGGGTGCCTGGCCGTGCGCCGTGGCCGACACGTGGAGCTTGTCCCAGAGCTCGGACGTGTCCTCGCCCTTGCCGAGGGCCATCACGAGCAGATCGAGCACTTCTGACGGCTTGCCCGGCCGTTGCTCGATCGCCTCACCCATCTCCCACAACTTGAGCGCCAGGGCGCTGACAGCTCGGCGTCTGCCTTCCGACTTTGGGGCAATCGAAGTCATCGTGGACGGAACCCGGAGGACCGCGCCGCGGAACGACGGGAGCACGATGTTACAGGATCTTGTTCAGCAAATTGGTCACCACTTTTTCGGGACAACCCTTGGGTAAATGCGCGACCATGACTGCTCAAATGAGCATGTCGGTAACGCTCCGCTGACGAACGGCCTCTCGCACGCGGCGCGCCACGCGTCAGGGCTCAGCGAGGTAGCCGAGCGCCTTCATCCCAGGCAAAAACAGGTACGCGCCGCCGCGCACGCGCACGAAGCGCTCGAGCGGGATGCGGCGTGCGTAGGGCTCGGCCTGGATAGATAAGTACTCGTCCCGGTCGGCGAGGCCCTGGTCCGGGCGGCCAACCAGTGGATCGCGCTCGCCGTGGAGACCATCGAGCTTCGGGTTCTCGAGCAGGCTCTCCTGGACGAACTCGAATTGCCCGGCGAGGTTCGAACACAACGCGAGAAAGAGCAGACCACGAGGCCCATTCGTGGGCGCGTTCGGATCGAAACGGGGACCGTAGAGCCGCCCGCGCCGCAGCAGGCGCACCGATCGCATGCGTTCGAGGCTGGCCGCTCCGTCGGCGCCGAGGCCGTCCCGCGGGTTGGCGCGCCGCACGTGGGCGCCGAGCGGACAGCGATGACCCTTGGGATCGATGTCCCGATAACCGAACGCATTGGACGGCTCCGGATGCCCAGGTTCCCCGTCGGGCGCGAGGACGAGCGGCGCGCCGTTCGGCCAGCGGCCGACGATCGACGCAGCGAGGCGCGCGCTCGCTGCCGGGTCGTCGGGAAAAGCTCGCGGCCCTTGCTCCGCGAGGAACCGAACGAAACCCGGCACGTCTTGTTCGAGCTTTCGAAAGGCGAGGTAACTGCCGTTTCGCCCGAAGTCCATGCCGCGACGGCTGCCGACCAGGGGTGGGAGCTCGCGCGTGCTTTGCTTGACCGGCACCTCGGCACCCCGGGCCCGCTCGCGCCGCGCATTCTTGTACCCGAGCACGAACTCGCCGGGAGGAACCCTCGGATCGAATGGATTCGGGTCGCGACGAAGCGAGAAGCGCGAGAATCGCGGATTGGACCTCGCGCCAGAAAAGCCGAAGTGCTCGCGCCCGTCGGGCGGGAGGAAGGCGTCTTCCGAGCTCGCCTCGATGCCATGGCGCGCGAAGACCTCTTCCAGCCGCTCCGTCTCGTCGTCGAGTTCGTCGGGCGTCCTTCCGTACGAGAAAACCAACGCGTCGAGCCGCGTGCGGTCGCTGCCGCCGAGCTCCCAGTGCTCCGGCGCGTCCGGCCCGAGATCGCCGAGACGTCGTGCTCGCTCCGGATCGGCCATGCCCTCGACGAACTCACGGGGGAAACGCAGAAGAACCGGCGGCGCGAAGCCGAGCCCCCGGAGACCGGTCGCGGTGAAGGCGATGTTCAGCCGGCGGGGATCGTCGCGCTCGGCCTGAGCGGCGCTCGAGACGCGATTCAGGATCGCCCCGACGAAGCCCCGCGCGTCGCCACCGTCGAAGCGCAGGAAAAAGTACCGAGCAATCGGCTGCCGGGCGTAACCGGAAAGCACCAGGCCCTGAATGTCGCCGAGCTCCATCGCGTTCAGACGAGCTCGAGGAGCCGCTCTCCACGGCCGGCGCTCGGCTCGCCGCGGAGAAGCTCGGAAATCTCGGCATTGTCCGCGAGATCGCCGACCGTGAGCATCGGGTAGGCACTGTAGACGAACGCCGGCGACAGTTCATGCGCTTCGGCGACGAGCGAAAGGCGTTCCAGGCTCGGGACGACGCTGCCGCCCGCCGTCGTCCAGGGCGACGCCCGCGTGCTCGACCAGACGAGCCCGATCACGGCTCGCGCCATCGCCCCGAACTCCGCGAGCCGAGCCCGGATGCTGCCATCGTGTTGGGCCGTGAAGAGGAGCTGCCCGTCCGCGGTGATGAGCCAACGCAGCGAGTGAACCCGCGCGACGGGGTTGGCGACGTCGCCCGACGACGCTTGGTGCCGCGTCAACCACGCGAGCGCGCGCCGGAGCGCCCGACGCCGAAAAGCACCCTGCTTGAGCGCTGCGCGGTGGGTGAATGCTCGCTGGACCGAACGCGAAGGCAACGACGGAACAGGCGCACGCTCGCGCTCCGGGGCCGATTCGGTCCCGGTCGTGCCCGGCGGCTCGTGCCAGAGGCGCGTCACGAAATCGGCGAAGTCGTGAACCATGGATGCGACGAGCAGCGAGAAGAGCGAGACGAGGGCGATCACCCGGTTTTCGTCGCCCGGGAGCGCCGAGACGTCTCGCCCCTCCCCATCACTTTCGGCCGGGAGCGCAGCGCGAAGCTCCCCCTGCACGTGCGCCAGGATGTCGCCCGGCGACCGCGTGGCGAGGAGCGACCGATCGCGCGCGAGCACGGCTTCCACGGCGTCACGGAGCCGCGCCTGCTGCTGAATGCGCGTCACGGTTAGACGCGGATCCGGACCTTCGAACCCAGCCGAGACCGCGCGTCGTTTTTCCACCGCTCGCTGGAAATCCAGAAGCTTTGCGCTCGCGGGAAAACCGTCGCACGCGACCAGCACCCGAGCGAGCTCCGCCCCGGCGAGAGCCCAAAGCTCCGCTAGGTGCGCGGCCTCGTCGCCGTCGAACGTGGTCTCGAGCAAAAGGGAGGGCTTCCCGTCCGGTCCCGCGGGCGGCAGCACGACGAACCGTGCGAAATGAAGCGTCGTCGCTCGAGAGAAAAGCTCGTGAAGGCGCCCGCGGGCCTGGTCGAGGGCGCCGCGGACCGCCCCTTCTCGCCCGGGCGCGATGGGGAACAGCACGCTCTCTGTCTTTCGCCGAGAAGCCGGCATCGGTCGCCAGCTTAGAGCACATCTCATAACCAGCTTTGCTGGTTCTGAAGCGGGCTTCGCCCGCTGCGCTGCTTCGCAGCGCTGCTCTAGCTCTGTCCTCGGGGGCGTCCCGCCCCCGGAAAAATGGCTGCGCCATTTTTCTCCCCCTCACCCGCTTCGCGGGTGGCTAGAGCTCCGCTCCTCCTCGGCGTGGTCACGAGATGCGCTCTAGCCCGGGAGGAACGAGGAGCCCCCGGGGGCCCCTTCCCGAAAAGTCATGCTAGGAACACCCTCCATGCGGGCCCCCTTCCTTTTGGTCCTCCTTGCACTCGGCTGCAGCGCGACGGCCGAACCTTCCGACACCAATATCGATCCTGGCTCGGGCTCGGGCGGCGTGGCCAATGCCCCGAGCACCGGGGGCTCCGGCGGCTCCGTGTTCGCCTCCGGCGGCAGCATCGGCGTCGGCGCCGCACCATCGACGGGCGGTACGGGCACCGGCGGCTCCGGCGGGCTCCAGGGCGGCATCATGTGCAGCGAGATCGGGTCGCGCCTGACCGGCAGGCTCCGGGACTTCACCTCGACCTCGAACCCCGATTTCGAGCCCCAGCTCGGCGCGAAGGGCGCTGCCGCGACCAACGTGGACGACAAGAGCATCGTCAAGCGCGAGGTCGATGCCGACATGAAGCCCGTCTACAACGGACCCGCCGCCGGCACGCACAGCACCTACGGCCCGTCGAGCTTCGCCAGCTGGTTCGTCGACACGCCGAACGTGAACATGGCGATCCCCTACACGCTCGACTTCGTCGGTCCGGACGCCAACGGCGTGTACACCTTCGACCGCACCGCGTCCCCGGGCTTTCTCCCGGTCGACGACGGCGCGAACTGCCCGGTGATGCCGCAGACGCCGTGCCTGATGGGCAACACGGTGCTCGGCCCGAACACCTACCCGCACAACTACTCGCTGACGTTCGAGCTCCACACGAACTTCATCTACCGGCCGGGGATGGTCTTCAACTTCACGGGCGACGACGACGTGTGGGTGTTCATCGGCAACGTGCTCGTGCTCGATCTCGGTGGGATCCACCACTCCGAACCCGGTGAAGTCGTGCTCGACAACCTCGGGATGGTCTCCGGAGAGACGTATCGGCTCGACTTCTTCTGGGCCGAACGCCACCTGGTCGAGTCCCATTTCCGCATCGACACGAGCCTCGAGTTCGTGGACTGCGGCATCGAGCCGGTGAAGTGAGCGCTCCGCCGGCGCGCTCCGGCCGAGCTCAGTCCAGCGCGCCGAAGGTCTCGCGCAATCGCGCCAGGTCGGGTTCACCGACGTAGCCGCCGAGCCCGATGCGGAGCGAGACGGTGATCTCGTCACCCCACGGCCACCACAACCCGAACGCCACGATGCGACCGAGCTGGTCCATCGTGTAGAGGCGCTGGTCGGGGCGCACGTTGCCGGTCGACTCGGCAATCTCCTTCGCCTGAGGAGGCGCCCCGGCGATGGTCTTCGAGTTCCACTCGTACGGCAGGTACGCGATGGCAACCGCGCGAGCCTCCGCCTCCATCTCGTGGTTGAAGGACGACGCGACGCACGAGTAACGGCTGTCCCAGCTCCAGCCCCCCTTGATCCAGTTCTTCTTGAACTCGGCGAGCTTGAGAAAAAGCGCTGCGGACGAACCCGGACGGGGCTCCATAGCCGGAACGATACCCGAGGGCCGGGGGCGTGGGCTAGAGTCCTCGAAAACCAATGCTCTTTGCGACCGACGACGTCCGCATCGACAACCTGAAGCCGCTGCTTCCCCCGGCCATCCTGATGGAGGAACTCCCCCTCAGCGACGAGCAGGCGCGAAACGTGGCCACCGCCCGCGCCGAGATCGGCGCCGTCCTGGAGGGGAAAGACGACCGAGTCCTCCTGGTGGTCGGCCCCTGCTCCGTCCACGACACCAAGGCGGCCCTCGACTACGCGGGCCGGCTCAAGGCGGTCGCCGACCGGCACCGGGGCGAGCTGGTCATCGCCATGAGGACGTACTTCGAAAAGCCGCGCACCACGGTGGGTTGGAAGGGTCTGATCAACGATCCGGACCTCGACGACACCTTCTCGATCAACCGCGGCTTGCGCGTTGCGCGGGCGTTCCTGCGCGACGTGGTCGCGCTCGGCCTGCCGACCGCTACCGAGTTCTTGGATCCGATCACGCCTCAGTTCTTCGCCGACCTCGTCGCCTGGGGCGCGATCGGGGCCCGCACGACCGAGAGCCAGGTCCACCGCGAACTCGCCTCCGGCCTCTCGATGCCCGTCGGCTTCAAGAACGGCACCGGCGGCTCCTACCAGATCGCCGTCGATGCCGTCCGCTCCGCTGCGTCGCCGCATCACTTCCTTTCGGTGACCAAGCAGGGCCTGGCCGCCATCGTCGGCACGCGCGGCAATCCGCAATGCCACGTGATCCTGCGCGGCGGCTCGGACGGGCCGAATTACTCGGCCGCGCACGTGACCGATGTCGTGACCGCTCTCGAACGCGCGCGCCTTCGCCCCTCGGTGATGGTCGACTGCAGCCACGCCAACAGCAGCAAGGATCCGACCCGCCAGCCCGAAGTGCTGAGGGACGTGGCCGCGCGCGTCGCACGCGGCGATCGACGCGTCTTCGGCCTCATGCTCGAGAGTTTCCTCGTCGAAGGGCGTCAGGACGTGGCACCCGGGAAGGCCCTCGTCTACGGGCAGAGCGTCACCGACGCCTGCCTCGGCTGGCCAGGGACGGAGCCGCTGATCGCCGAGCTCGCCGAGGCGGTCCGAACGCGTCGATCGCGCGGTTCATCCGTGACAACAGCGACCCCCTGAGCTACGCGGGTAGGCCCTTCATGGCCTTTCCCGAATCATTTTTGTGGGGCTCCGCCGCCGCCTCCTATCAGATCGAGGGTGCCGCGTACGCCGACGGCAAGGGCGCGAGCGTCTGGGACATGTTCTGCCGCAAGCCCGGCGCCGTGGTCGACGGCCACACCGGCGACGTGGCCTGCGACCACTACCATCGCTACGCCGAAGACGTGGCGCTGATGAAAAACATCGGCCTCAAAGCGTATCGCCTGAGCATCTCGTGGCCGCGCGTCTTGCCCGAGGGTATCGGCACGCCGAACGCCGCCGGCCTCGCTTTTTACGATCGCTTGATCGACGGCTTGCTCGCCGCCGGCATCGAACCGTGGGTGACGCTGTTCCACTGGGATTTCCCGCTCGCGCTCTACTACCGGGGCGGCTGGCTGAACCGTGACAGCGCCGACTGGTTCGCTGAGTACGCCGCGCTCGTCGCCGACAAGTTCTCCGACCGCGTGAAGAGCTGGATGACCCTGAACGAGCCGCAGGTGTACATCAACGCCGGTCACCTCGATGGCCGCCACGCCCCCGGCGACAAGCTGGCGCTGCGCGAGGTGCTCCGTGCGGCCCACCACACGCTGCTTGCGCACGGCCGTGGCGTGCAGGCGATCCGCGCCGCCAGCAAGCAACCCTGCCGCATCGGCTACGCGCCCGCGAGCTACCCGAAGGTCCCGCTCACGCCCTCGCGCGCCGATATCGAAGCCGCGCGCCGCGCGTTTTTCGCCCCTTCCCCGTCGAACCTGTGGACCATGTCGTGGTGGCTCGATCCGGTGTTCACCGGCGAGTACCCGGCCGACGCCTGGCGCGTCTACGGCGCCGATGTCCCCACCCTGCGCCAGGGCGACCTCGAGCTCATCGCCCAGCCGGTCGATTTCTTCGGCATCAACATCTACGCGGGCGATTGCATCCGCGCGCTCCCGGACGGCTCGCCGGAAAAAGTACCGTGGCCCGTCGGCCATCCGATCACGGCCTTCGAGTGGCCGATCGTGCCGGAGGCCATGTACTACACCGCCCGCTTCTGCCACGAGCGGTACCAGAAGCCGATCGTGGTCACCGAGAACGGCATCTCGTGCCGCGATTGGGTGTCCACCGACGGGCAAGTGCACGACCCCGGCCGCATCGATTTCACGCGGCGCTACCTCTTGGAGCTCGAGCGCGCGCTCAACGACGGTGTGCCGGTCGAGGCCTACTTCCACTGGTCGTTCATCGACAATTTCGAGTGGGCACGCGGCTACAAGGAGCGCTTCGGGCTGATCCACTGCGACTACGCGACCGGCAAGCGCACCCCGAAAGACTCCGCCGCCTGGTACGCCGACGTGATCCGCACGAACGGCGCGGCTCTCCACACCTGACCCCTCAAACGGGCGCCCTCGAAAACCCGGCCCACTGGCGGGAAAACGCGCTTGAGCTCGGGGGCGGCTGTGGTATGAACCCGCCGCCGCTTACGGGGCGGTAGTTAAGTTGGTTATAACGCCGGCCTGTCACGCCGGAGGCCGCGGGTTCGAGTCCCGTCCGCCCCGCTAGTCACCGTTTCCCAGAGTCCATCGAGGGGGCTCGATGGTTGGCGATCCTCGACCTTACGGGTCCCAGGGTCGACCGACGCACGGCGACGCAGCTAGCCGGGCGGATCCGTTTCGCCGGTTTCGAGTCCCTCCTGGAGTCGATGTCCGGGCACGAGGAGACGAGAGGCGTGCCCAATCGAAGGCCGTGGGGACACTGTCGGGGGAAGAGGTTGCGGGTGCGAGCCGTAGTGCAACGGTACCGGTCGGGGGTGCACCGGTGAGAAAGGGAAGCAGATGACCTCTACGGCTCGTTTCGTTTTCGTCCTGATCCCGTTCGTCGCGATGGGCGGTTGCAAGAAGGGTGCGCAACCGGCCCCAGAAGGGGCCGCGACTGCGTCCGCCGCCGAGGCTCCTGCAGCATCCGCGGCGGCGACCGAGACCGGCTCAGCGCTGTTGGACGCGTGCCAGTTCAAGATGACAGCCCCGGAGCCGCACGAGTGGAAGACCAAGTGGGATGGGGCGCACGTGCGAACGGTAAGTGCGAACCCGAGCGGTGTCAGCTCGTCGTACTGGGCCAACGACCACGAGCTCGACATCGCGAAGAAACAGGGCACGGTCTCCGCGCTGTCCGTGACCTGCGCGAGCGGCAACAAGGTCGAGCCCGAAATCATCGTCAGGATCGAACAGGCCGGTTCCGGCCTGGCCGAGGTACCGCTCGCGCCCGGCAGCTACCCGATCGTGGCCAACGCGGGCCCGGGCAAGGGCAAGCCAGGCGAGTTCACCGCTCACCCGTTGCTGTTTGCCAAAGCCATGTTCGCCGGCAAGAGCGGGACGCTCAAGCTCGACCGGTTCGACGCCCAAGGGGTGAGCGGGTCCTTCGTCATCGAGGGCGTCGAGATGCTCACCGGAAACAGGCGCGTGCACGTCGAGGGCACGTTCGACATGCCGTGTCGGAAGGGCCTCTTGCAGAGCGCCTGCAAGTCCGACAAGGCCGAAGGACCCAAATAGGAGCGCGAGCGCCGATCTGCTCAGCCGGAGTTGCAAGGGGCGAACTCGGGGTGGTCCGCGCAATAGTCCGCGTAGCAGTCGACGTAGTCCAACGTCTCGTCCTCGCACGGGAAGCCAACTCCGGCCGCTGCACTCCCGACCGCGGCGCAGAGGTCCGTCAGGCCTTCGAGGCAGGTCAGGTAACTGCGGTAGTCCCTGAGACAGCTCGCGTCGTCGGCCGTCACTTGAGCGGCGGCACCGCATCCCGTCAGGCAGCGCGCGTGATCGATGCCTGCACAGCTTTCGTCGAACGCGCGCTCGCACAGCTGGTTGCACCGCGCCAAGTCGTCGACGGTGCCGACGCCACCCGTGCCAGCGGCTCCGCCCGTACCGCTGACGCCCCCTGTGCCGCTGATGCCCCCCGCGCCGCTGACGCCGCCCGTACCGCTGGCGCCGCCCGTGCCGCTGGCGCCGCCCGTGTCGTCATCGTCGTTGGCATCGCTGCTTCCGGAGCACGCAAGGGCGCTCCACGCCGCGATCAGCAGCGCGGCGAGCACTCGACGCCACCCGCTGCTCGACCGATCCTCCACCTGACCGATGATAGCACGCGTCGCACTCACGCGAAGCTGCGAGCGAATGTCGGCGTCACGCGTGACACTGATTCGCACGTTCATGTTCACCCCGTGACGATGGTTTCGCTCGGTGGAAGCTTGACGGTGGGTCCGACTGAGGGAAGATTTGGGGGATGAACGGTGGGACGATACTGGGGCAGCTCCGCGGCCTCTTGCTAGCGACGGCACTCGGGCTCGGCTGTTTCACCGGCTGTGTCTGGGACGCGGACTGCGAGGACGCTGGTCGGACTTTCGAGAACGGCGCGATCTGGACCTGTTCGGATGGCTGCAACGGCTGCAGCTGCAGCGACGGCACGGTAACGTCGACGTTGATCGGGTGTGGTTCACCTCCAGGGCCAGCCGCCGGCAAGCTCAAGTGTTGGAGCGGGAGCTACTGGCAGACTCACGGTGACACCTGGGCGTGTAACGACGATAGCTGCTTCGAGTGCACCTGCGACGACGGCCGCGTCCTTCGAGTACCGACCTGCGGCGTGGGAGAAGCCGGCGCCGGCGGCTAGTCTGGAAGCCGGAACGTCGCCCGCCGCCACCGGGGCTCTGCGACTCGTTTGTCAGGGGGGCGGCACCGACGAAGCGGCGCCATCGCCAGGAATCGCGAAAAGGTTCGAGCGGTACGAGTCTTGCTCAGACCCTCGGTATGAGGCGGAGTGAGGTCGTCATTCGGACACCGTGCGATGCGGACTGGAACTCGATGGATCCGCGGGGATCGGCGCGGTTCTGCGGTCGGTGCGACAAGGTCGTCCACGATCTGTCGGCGCTGGGCGAAAAGAAGGCGCGTGCGCTGCTCGAGAGCACGCCCCAGTCGCTCTGTGTTCGCTATCTCCACGATGCCAGCGGCGAGATCTACTTCGGCTCACAAGAACTCGTGAGCCCGGCCCGGCTGGCGCGCGGAAAACGCAATCTGATGGCCGCCGTCGTGATGGCTGCGGCGCCTGTTCTTTTTCAAGCGTGTGGCGGAGCGGATCCCTACGGGGACGAGGACTTCCGCGACGTGGATGCGGGCCGCGCCGAAGCCCAAAACGAAGTCGAGGGCGACGCCGATCCCGCGAACGAAGCCGCCCCGGCGAACGAAGCCGACCCCGAAGGCCAACCCGCCGGAGACGCCGGAGTCGAGGAGGATACCGCTGCCGAGCCGGGAGGACCGGAGGGCGACGCTGACGCGGGGCCGGGCGACGCTGACGCGGGGCCGGGCGACGGCCGTTAGCTCGACTTTCGCCGCAGGGCGAGCGCCGCGAGCACGACGGCGAAAAGGACGCCGGGCCAGGCGCTCGGGCGGGTCCCACGGGCAAGCGCGCACCCGCTGCCCCCGGGGTCGCTCGCGCCGATCACCTCCGACGGCTCGCTCTCGTTTCCGGCCAAGTCCACCGAGATCAGGCGCAACTGGAAGGCGAAGCTCTCCTGGTCGTCGGGGTCCGGATCCGAAAAGTGAAGGAACAGGTTCTTCCCGGCGAACAGCCGTTGGGGCTCGTCCAACACGTGCATGTCCGGCGGCACCTTGCCGCCCTCGATCACGACCCGAAACCCCAACTCCTCGCGCGGCGTTCGATCGTCGGCAGCGTCCACGATGGTGAGCGTGATGGTGCCGAAGCCCCCGCACTGTGCCGAATTGGTCGTTTCGCTTCTCGTGACGGTGGCCACCGCGCGCGGTGGTGTAGGCGGTGTCACGTCGACGCCCACCTCGGCAGGGTCGAGCTCGTGGGGCGCGGGTCCCGCAAGCGAGCACGCGGACGCGTGCCCAGCGTCCACCACGAATACCCACGCAATGGCCGCGCCCACCAAGGCACGGAGGATAGCGTTCACGACTCCATTCTGACTCCCGGCTTGGCGCCGCGCAACTCGATTCGAGCGGGCGCGATCGTCACCGTCATGCGCACGTGCCTGTTCACTCCGTGATGACGGTTTCAGTCGACGAAGCTTTGACTATCGGCGAGGTGGAGCAACACTCGGTGCATGAACGGTGGGACGATTTCGGGGCTGATCCGCGCACTCTTGCTCGCGACGACCGTGGGGTTCGGCTGCTTCACGGGCTGCCTCTGGGACTCGAGCTGCGAGGATGCTTATCGGAAATTCGAAGAGGGCGATCATTGGACCTGCTCCGATGGTTGCAACGGCTGCACCTGCGACGACGGCGTCATCACGACGACCGACATGGGATGCGCTTCTCCTCCGGGGCCGGCTGCCGGCAAGCTTCAATGCTGGAGCGGGAGCTATTGGCAGATCCACGGCGACACCTGGACCTGCAACGACGACAGCTGCTTCGAGTGCACCTGCAACGACGGGCACATCGGTCGGACGCCGATCTGCGACACGGGAGGGGCGGGCGCCGCCGGCTGATCCGACCTAGGGCTGAAGGCCCGTGATCCAAGCGGAAACGGCTTGGATGCCGGCCACGTGGGGCAGCTCTCGTCCGACCGGGGGCATCTGCATGGTCTCGCCCATGCTCGGGTCTCGTTGCATGCGCACGATGATCGAGCTCTGGCTCGGTGCCGTCGGCTCGATGCGATCCATCATGAAGGTGCCGTTGAAGGTCGGCACGTTGACCGCGGTCACCATGGCGTGGGTCGCTGCGACCGTGGTGTTGCCGACCAGGAGCCTGAGCCACATCGACGTGGGTCCGGTCGCCTGCCCCGTCTGGTTGTGGCAGTTGCCGCAATTTGCGTGCAGGTAGCCGAGTGCCGCCTGTGCCGTTGCGTCGCCGGGAGGGTGGTAGCCTCCACGAACGGGCGCATTCGAGAGGACGCCGCGGTCGGCGAGATCGGTGAACGTCAGGCCCGGGAGGGCGTGGCTCAATTGGATCGCGCTGAAGCCGAGGACGCGCTCGGTGAGCTTTCCGTGACAATTGTCGCAGCCGGTGAGCACGGCAGGGATGTCGTGGCCTGTGCCGTTCACGTTCGCAACGCCTTGGTCCGACGCCAGCGTCGCGAGCTCCGGATTGAGCGGCTCGTTGCCGACGGGAAGCGGCCACTGGTAGGCCGCCATGAGCCAGTCGCTCACGCCGGCGCCGAAACGCCAGAGCAGCCGGGTCTCCACGCGCACGCCGTCGCGCGTGAATTGCTTCCAGAGCCTGGTGCCGACAGGAAAGCTCCAGTGATCCATGTCCGTGGAGTCGATCGCGTGGCAGCGCGGAAGGTAGATGAACCGCTCCTTCACCGCGCCGTCAGACCAGAGCTCGTATTCGGGCTGGAATGCCTGGACGTACGGGGCCAGCGTCCAGGGGTCCGTCGTGGTGGCGCGCGCGTAGAGCCCCGTGTCGCTGAGCAGAGGGGGCGCTGCGTTCGTCGACGAGGCAGGAGGGCCGGCCCCCTCCACGCAGGTGCGGTCGCACACGTCCAGCGGGCCGCAGGACTCGTCACAGTTGCTTGCGCAGAGGCACTGGTACACTGGGGTCGTCAGCAACACGAGACCCGGGCTGGCCGCGTCGCACGCCGCGGTGCAGGTTGAGTCCTCGCACGCGTTCACGCAGTCGAGCCAGGTGCGGCACGACGGGCTCGCCTCGCAGCGCGAGACCTCGTCGTCGCACGCCGACGCCGCGCAGGTCGTACAGAGCTCTCCGCCTGTCGGCGGAGCGCCGCCTTCACCGCCTTCGGCGCCTTCACCCGCGCCGCCCGTCATGGTGCCGGCCCCGCCGCCGGTCCCCGCTCCGCCAGCCTTGCCGCCGCTCCCCGACACTTCGCCACCCTCCCCGCCCTCCCCACCGGCATTCATCATGCCTCCTCGACCCGCCGTCACGGATCGACCCGCTCCGCCGCCCTTTCCCGCGCTCTCGCCGCCTTCACCACCCTCCCCGCTAGACCCCGGCGGGTGTGGGGCCTGTTCGTCATCAGAGCCACAGGCCACGAAGAGCCCGATCCCTGCACTCACCCCCATCACCCTCAATTTCGATCCAAGCATGGTGACTCGGAGCCTAGGTCAGCGGACGAGCGGCGGTCAACTCGGTGAGGCTCAGATCTTCCCGCGGACTCGGAGCTTCACGTCGGTGAGGGTGCGGTCGATGCCCGCCGAGTGCACGTGGCAGCGCGGGATCTCGGCCGTGAACTCCCCGTCGTCCGTACCGGTGTAGGCCGACGTGACGCGGACCTCGCAGCGGGTGCCGTTCTTGGGAGGGTAATGCTGGCCGCCGTCCGCAATCCATTGGAAGTTCACGGAGTACCCGCCGGAGCTCGCGCGACCGATGGTGAGGGGCTTCTCGTTGAACATCGAGTCGAAGATCGCCTGGCCGTCGGCCTGGTGGGACCCGACGTGGGTCGCGTCCAGCGTCAGCATGATGCGCCGCGCGTTACTGTGCTCCGGGGCACGGACCTGGAACACGAACGTCGCCTCTTCGGGCCTGGGCACACGGCTCTCGAAGCGAGTCTGAAGCTCGTAGACTTCGCTCACACCGTCGACCACGAGCGTCGCCTCACCGCGACTCGGGGGCTCCGGGTTGGTGACCGCACCCGCGGGCTCGGCCTCGGCCGGGCGCTCCGCTTTCCGCTGTTCGGGCTTCTCCTCTTCGCCGAACGTGACCTTGAAGCTGACGTTGCCGACTTTCCACGACCCGCCCTGTCGATGAAGCTCGACGCGCCCCTTCATGCGCTGATCGGCGACCGATCCGCGCACGTCGAGCACGGCCGAATCGCCCTGGACCACCGCGCGACCGAGATCGACCTTGGGTGGATACATGCTCTTGGCGATCTCGAGCGTCTGCTCCGCGCCCGGAGCCGACAGCTCCGAAAGCTTCTCGGCCGCCAGCACGGTGCGAAGCCGCGCGGCATCTCCCGCGAGCATCGCCTCGTGAAACGTCCGGTACACGCCGTGGATAGCCGCTTCCTCCGGCGAGGTCTCCACGCTCTCGCCCGCGCTCACCGGATCGAGGGCTCGTTCTCGCGTGAAGTACGCATACACCCCACCGACCCAGCAAACGAGCACGACCGTGCTCGCCCCGAGCGCGAGCGCGAGTCTCTTACCCCGCAGTGCGCGAGGATCTGGCGTGGAATCGCTCGGTGTCGCGACACTCGCGACGGGCGAGGTCACCGGCGGCGCGGGCGGAGCCGGGCCAGGCCGTGGCGTTGGAGGACGTTGATAGCGTCGGAGCGCGGCGACCACTTCGTCGAGACGCGCCACCGCTCGTGGCCGAGTTCCCCGGGCGACCAGGGCGCTGCGGGCGGCGGCAAGATGCGATGCCTCGATCGGCTCGCCGGCTGCTTGGTAAAGGAGCTCCAATGCACACTCGCGGTATTCGAGCAGCCGCTCGTCTTCGACCCCGCGGGCCTGGACCCAGCGGAGAAACTCCTCTATCCGGATTTCCACGGATAGTTACATTCTATACTCGATGCGTCGGTATCGGTCGGGAAGGATGAAAGTCCGCCTCAGAAATAGAGGTGCGTGTGCGTGCGAGTCGGACGTTGGATCACCCAACACCGAACGGTACGAAGTAGGCGCACGCCGACGAGCTACGGCGCGAGCTTGGCCGCGTTCCGCCCATCGAGGATCGCCCGCACCTTGGCTGCCAGGTCGAAAGGCCGATAGGGCTTGCCGATGAAATGGAGCCCCGCATCGAGCACGCCCTGCCGCGCGATGATGTCCTCGCCGTAGCCCGAGCTGAAGAGCACATCGATGCCGGACCGCAGCGCCTGGACGCGTGCGGCGAGCTCCTTGCCGTTGATGCGCGGCATCACCACGTCGGTGACGAGCAGGTCGATGTGACCCTGATGGTCCGCAACCGTTCTCAGCGCCTCGTCCGCACTCGCGCAAGGCAGCACCGTGTACCCGAGCTGCTGCAACGTACAGTCCGCGAGCTCGAGCACGAGCGGCTCGTCTTCGACGAGCAGGATGGTCTCGGTCCCACCAGGCTGCTGCGCCTGGACCACGCTCGTGGCGCGGGAGCTCTGAACCTCCGCTTCCACCCGCGGCAAGAAGATGCGGAAGGTCGAGCCTTCGCCGAGCTTCGAAACCACCGAGATAGCGCCGCCGTTCTGCTCCACGGCGCCGTGCACGGTCGCGAGCCCGAGCCCCGTTCCCGCGCCCACCTCCTTGGTGGTGAAGAACGGCTCGAACAGTTTGGCGCGAACGGCTTCGGACATGCCGCGCCCGGTATCGCTCACCGTCAGCATGACGTAGTCGCGGGGCTCGAGCGTGGACGGCATGAAGGGGCTCGGCGATGCGACGCCGACGTTCTCGGTCTCGACCACGATCTCCCCGTGCCCGGTGATGGCGTCGCGCGCGTTCACGAGCAGGTTGATCAATACCTGCTCGAGTTGCCCCGGGTCCGCTTGAACCGTCCAGAGGTCGGAGGCACAGCGCATGGTCAGCGTGATGCTCTCGCCGAGCAATCGCCCGAGCATCCCTTGTATCTTCTCGATCAACCAGCTCAGGTTGGTCGGGCGCGGGTCGATGACCTGCTTTCGGCCAAACGCGAGCAGCTGCCGGGTCAGTGTGGCCGCGCTTTCGGCGGCGACCCCTGCTGACGCCAGGTAGCGGCGAATGGGGGAAGTTCGTTCGAGCTGCATCTCGGCGAGGCTCAGATTTCCCATGATCGAGGTGAGCAGGTTGTTGAAGTCGTGCGCGACCCCGCCGGCGAGCCTGCCGATCACCTCGACCTTCTGCGCCTGGCGAAGCTGCGTGGCCAGCTTGATCTGCTGCTCCTTCGCGTGCTCTCGCTCGGTCACGTCGAGCCCGACGCCGATCACGCCGACGATACTTCCGGAACCGTCGCGGAGCGGCCTGATCTCGTACGCCAGCGACCGGCCCATGCAGACGTCCTGGTACGTCTCGGTACTGCCGGAGAGCGCTCGCAGGTGGCACGCGTGGGGCTCGTACGTTGGGTCGGACGTTCCCCAGAGTTCGGGCAAGGTAACGCCGACGAGCTGGTCGTCGCTCAGGTTCAGGAGGCGAAGGCCCGCCCCGCGCGACGATCGGAAGACGAGATCGCGATCGACGGTGTAGCAAAAGCCCGGCATCGTACCGAGCACGGCGGCAAGCCGAACACTGTCGAAATTGGGATCCGGTCCGCGCTCGACGACCTGGGACGTTACGTCGGGGGCGCTCCGCGGCTCGTCTGCGTATTCGGTGGTGGGAGTTTCGGGTGCCGGGTTTCGTGCTTGAAGCATGGGGTTGACTCGACCCCCAACGGCTTAACGTGCCACCTTGAGCGAGATTAAGCCTGCGATCCACCGTTAGATGCCCGCGGATCGCCGGACCGATCGCGGTTCCGGCAGGAATATTTCATTTAGGACGGCGAAAGCGGTCTTGTGTGTTGGCGGGGCCGCGGCTCTGTGTGTTGGCGGGGCCCCAGCCCCGCCAACCGCCTTGGGGCTGGCCGACCGACGAGCCTGGAAGCTCCGGAGGAGGGTGAGGCGCGTCAGCGTAGGAACGGCGCCAGGTCGGGGACGCTTTCCGGGATGGCGCTCGCAACGACGGCGGCGACGCCGGAGGCGCCTGCTTCGCGAAAGTGCGTCCCGTCGATGAAGAGCGCCGACCGGTCGGCGACCGTGGCGTAGTACTCGAGCGACAGCGTCGTGAGGTCGATGAAGGCAACGTTCTCCGCCGCCGCGAGATCGCGCGCCTGCTGATCGAGTCCGTTGAACCCTGGGTTCGAGGCGGAGGCGCTCGAGCGCGAAACGGGGCTCAGGATCACCGGCGTCGCACTCTTCATTCGTGCGTCGGTCACGTAGCGCATCAGGTTGGTCTGGTAGGCGTCGACATCGGCGGTGTTCTTCTGATCGTTGTGGCCGAACTGGATGAAGAGGTAGTCGCCCGCTTTCATGGCCGTGCGGGCGGGACCGAAGAACTTGGAATAGAAGCTGGCTGCAGTTTCGCCCGAGTCGGCGTAGTTCGCGACCGCGACACCTGGCCCGAAGTGATCCGACAGGACCTGCGCCCAGCCCGTTTCGTCGTCCGCAAGCGAGGACGAGTTGGTCGAGACCCAGTCGCAGGCCGTCGAGTCCCCGGCGAAGAAGAGGGTCGCGGAGCTCGGCGCGGCCCGCACGCCGACGCCGTGGAGCTTCGGCGCCGAGCCGCCGATGGTGAGATTCAGCACGTTGGCCGGAGCGCTCTGCCCGCCGTCGTGCTGTTCGGCGCGCACGTTGACGGTGAAGGTGTGAAGCGAGTACGCGCCGGCAGTGGTCACCGTTTCGTCGACGACGCGGTGGCGTGTTTCTGCGTCGACCCACGACGAGCCGGGGGCGCCTTCGTCGCCGAGCTCGACGGTGACGTCGTGGTTGCCGTTCGGCGCGTCCAGGCTGCAGATGATGGGATTCGTGCCGCTACAGTCGGCAAGCAGTCCGGGATCGAGCGGCACCGATCCGGCCGGCACGCCGCCCGTGCCTGCTCCTGCCGCGCCCGCGGCGCCCGACGTGCCGGCCGCACCTCCCGAGGTGCCGGAAGTGCCCGCGGTCGACGTGCCCGCCGTTCCGGCTCCGCCCCCGCCCGTTCCGGCAGAGCCGCCGACAGGGGCAGCGCCGCCGCTTCCAGCTCCGCTCCCCGAGGCGCCCGCCGAACCTGCGACCACAACGCCGCCGGTTCCACCCGACGCTCCCGCGCCGTCAGCTCCGGCACCTCCCGCCCCGCCGTTGCCACCGCCGGGATTCATTCCCGCGCCACTCACTCCGGTTCCCCCTGCCCCTGCGGTCACTCCCGTCCCCCCGAGCCCCGCGCTTTCGCCACCGGATCCTGCTGCTCTACCGCCGGGAGCGTCGTTTTCGCCCGTGCAGGCGACCGCAGCGGTCAACGTCGCAAGGAGCGAACAGAGTGTGTTTCGAGCGCGCACGTTGGACCGCTATTTCAGAAGTGCGGCGACGGGGAGCCCCGCCTCGGCGACCCCGTCCGCCACGAAGCCCGCCATCAGCGCGGCGCCCGTCTTCGAGAAGTGCGTGCCATCGATGCGCGTGCCGTCATTGAAGAAGAACTCTTCCGAGGCAATGCAGCCAATCATGTTCAGGTAGTCGAGTGTTTTCTGGTTCAGATCGATGAGGGCGGTGCCCGTCTCCGCGGCGAGCTCCTTCATCGCGGTCGCCCAGCGCGCCGTCCCGTTGCCGAAGTCGTGGCTGTCACCCGTGCACGAGCGCCTGGGCGGCGGTGTCACCAGCACGGGCGTCAGGCTGCGCTCGCGGGCGCCGTCGATGTAGATGCGGAGCCAGGTTTTGAAGTCGGTGTCCGGATCCAGGTAGTACGGGATGGTGTCACCGTCGACGTTCACGTAGGTGGCGGTCGAGTTCGAGTCGTTGGTACCGAATTGAACGAGCAGGTAGTCGCCAGCTTCGGCCGCGTTCCACACGAGATCGAGCGACTGTTCGTCCTCGGCATCGATGAATCGGCGCGCAGTGCGGCCGCCACGCGAGCGGTTCACCACGGTGACGTCGTCCGTGAACTCGTCAGCGAAGAACTGTCCCCAGCCACCCTGCGTCGTCGTCGCGCCGTAGGTCGAGGCCGTCGAGTCGCTCGCGATGAACAATGTCGGATCCAGAACGATGGGTGGTCCGCCCGCCGCGCCTGCCGTGGACCCGGCGGCGCCGGCCATCGCACCGGCAACACCCGCGCTCCCGCCCGATCCTGCTCCTCCGCTGCCCGCCATCGGGGCGCCACCGGCACCGCCGCTACCACCCGCGTCACCCCCCGAGCCACCCGCCCCCGCCGGCGCGCCGCCGGCCGCGCCCGTGCCGCTCGATCCGCCGCCGCTGCCGGCGCCACCGAGCGCGGATCCTGCACTCCCTGCACTGCCTCCGTTGCCGGTACCACCGGTGATCCCGCCTGCGCCCGACGCCGGTCCACTGCCCGCCGTGGTGCCACCCTCACCCGGCGCGCCGGCCGGAGCCGCACCGGCGACGCTTCCCGCAGCGCCCCCCTGCCCACCAACCCCGCCGGCGCTCGTTGGCTCGGCCGAAGGCGTGCCGCAGCCGAATGCCGAGAGCGACAGGACGACGGCGTGAAACGCCTGGGAGTGAGCGAACCTCACACAGCCCACTGTTGCGCGGGCGCGGGCTTACCAGTCACTTGTCGGGTTGGTGACCGGTTTCATCCGGGGAAGGCAACAGTTTGCGATGGTGCGATCTTCTTCGATGCGGCTTCGCTCGGCCCTCGTTCTGGGGCTGCTGCTCTCTTGCAGCCAGGATAAAGACGCCGCGGTCGCGAACGACGGAGCCGGGGCCGGAGGTCAAGCGGGCACCGCGGGTAGCAGCGGTGCGACGGCTGGCAGCGCGAATACCGCGGGGAGCATGCCGCAGGCCGGCAGCGCTGGCTCGTTCGGAACCGCGGGGCAAGCCCAGGCGGGAGCGTCGACCGTCGGGGGCAGCGGGGGCGTCGCCGGTCAATCGAGCGGCGGTGGGTCGGGGATCGGCGGATCGGCGGGGGCCGTCATGGCGGGCGGTGCGGGGACGTCGGGCACCGGTGCAGCGAGCGGTGCGGGCGGCAGCGCCGGGACGGCTGGCTCGGCGGGCGGCGGCGCGGACTCCGGCGGCACCGCGGGTTCCAGTGGAGCGACCACTGCCGGCTCTGGTGGAGCGCCCGTCGCCGGAGCGGCGGGCAGCGGCGGCGCACCGGGTGGCCCGATCACGATTTGGATCGCCGGTGACTCGACCGTGGCCAACGGCAGCACGCCGTGTCCCGTCGGCTGGGGAAAATCCTTCGACGGCTTGTTCGACGACCGTGTCAGCGTCACCAACAGCGCCGTCGGCGGGCGCAGCGTGCGCAACTGGACCTACAACGTCGGCATGACGATGGACACGTCCGGCGAATGCGTGCTGGCGACCGACACGATGGGCGACCCGACGGTGCAGGCGCGCTGGCAGCAGATGCTCGACGGCATGGGCACCGGGGATTACCTGTTCATCCAGTTCGGCATCAACGACGGCGACTCGACGTGCGACCGCCACGTCGGCATCGAGGCGTTCAAGAGCACGTACGGCATGATGGCGCAGGCTGCGAAGGAGCGCGGAGCGAACCCCGTGTTCGTGACGCCCGTCAGCTCGATCGCGTGCAACGGAAGCACCCCGCGTGGGACGCGCGGCGCCTACGTCGGCGCCACGCAGGAAGCCGGCACGACGTACGACGTCCCGGTCATCGATCTTCACGCCCTCAGCGTCGCGCTCTACACCGACCGCGGCTTTTGTCCGATCCCGGGCGGCGGCGACGTGTCGGCGAGCACGACGGGCGCGGTCGGCGAATTTTTCTGCGACGATCACACGCATTTTTCCGCGACCGGCGCCGAGGACATTGCGGGCGTGGTCGCGGACGCGGTTCGCGACGCGGGGCTGCCGCTCGCCGGGTACCTCAAGTAGGCTAGTCTTCGAGCGAAAATCCCGCGTTCTGGCGCAGCTGCTGCCTGACCACGCGCTTCGGAGTCAGTCGCAGCATCAGGTTTCGAAACCAGATCGCAACGGGATTTTCGATCTGGGCGATTTTTCCGAAGCGCAGTGAGCCTTCGACGATTTTCGTCGTCGGCGGGATGCGCTTCTTCTCGTAGGCGTCGAGCGCGGCGGCGACTGATTCGCGCGTCTTCAGGTAGTGCGCGAGCAGCACGGCGTCTTCGATCGCCATGCAACCGCCTTGACCGAGGTTGGGGGTGGTGGGGTGGGCTGCATCGCCCAAAAGCACCACACGGCCCTCGGACCAGCGCCCGATCGGCGCGCGATCGAAAATGTCCGTGCGAAACACGCGTTCGGGGCGCGACGTGCGAAGCAGCGTCGGCACGGGATCGGCAAAATGCTCGAAGTGCCGGCGAACGACCTCCAGCGGCTCGGCCTCGCGGCCGCCGCTCGGCGCGTTCAAGACGGCGAACCAGTACACCTCGGAGGTCGAAATCGCCGCGTAACCGAAGCGCGCCCCGGGGCCCCACAGCTCCGTCACCTCGCCGTCGGGAAACGCGCCTTCGACCTCCGCAATGCCGCGCCAGCTCGTGTAGCCGGCGTAGCGGAGCTCCGTTTCGCCGACGAGCGCTTCCCTCACCGCCGAGTGCAAGCCGTCCGCGCCCACGAGCAGCGCGCCACGCTCGCGCCGGCCAGAAGCGAAGATCGCCGTGACGGCGCTGTCTTCCTGCTCGAAATCGACGAGTTTGTCGCCGAGGTGGAGCGGCACGCCTTCGGCTCCTTCGCGCAGCACCTCTTGCAAGCGTCCGCGATGGATCGCCACCGTCGGAGCACCGAACTCCTCCGCCACTTCGCGCATCGAGGTGCTCTGCAGAAGCTCGCCCTTTTCGCTCTTGCCGTAGCCGAGATGAACCCCGTGCCCCCCTTCTTGGACCGGCCGGTCGAGCCCGAGCGTGCGCAAGGCGAGCATCGCGCTCGTTTGCACGAGGATGCCGGCGCCGACCGCTCGTAGCTCTGGTTCGCGCTCGAACAGCTCGCAGTCGAAGCCTGCCCGGCGCAGAGCAACGGCCAACGTGAGCCCGCCGATGCCGGCGCCAGCGATGAGCACTTTTCCGTCGAGTTTCACGAAGAGCTGCGGCGGACCCTACACCACTCGAACGGCCCCTTCCAGAGCACACCTCATCACCAGCTCCGCTGGTTGTGAAGCGTGCTTCACAGTGTGGCTCGGTGTGTCTGCGCGTGTGTCCGAACTTCCGGACAGTGCAACGCAATCAACATTGCACCGAATCACTCCGTAGTAATTCATTCAAATACAACTCTTCAGGTTGACGCTTTCGATCGCGATGTGAATAGATGCGTGAGTGGCGGGCCACTCATCGGCCCGAAGGAGCAGTTCAGATGTCGGAGGAGGCGGCAGTGCGCCAATTCGAGGTGGAAGACGCGCGGTTTGAGGCCCAGGCCCTCGGTCAAATCGACGAGTTGATGGCGCTGTTCTACGGCGTGATCTCGTTCGAGGAAGGCGGCAGTCCGGACTGGCAGGCGATGGAGCGACTGTTTTCGAAACACGCCCGCATCACGCGCGTGACCCCCGAGGCCATCGATCACCTGGACTTGAAAGGCTTCCGAAACATGGCGGAAGAGCTGATTGAGGTCGGCGCGTTCACGAGCTTTTTCGAGTACGAGATCGCGCGGCGCATCGATCGATTCGGGGGCGTCTTGCACATCGCGAGCGCGTACGAGACGAAAATCTCGCCCGACGCCGACGATTACATCGAGCGAGGCGTGAACTCGCTCCAGCTCATCCACGAGGAGGGGTCGTGGAAGATCTGCAGCCTTTGTTGGGACGACCAGGCGGCCGCCAGTGCCGAACGATTGAAGCGCGAAACCACGCGTCCTCCCCCACCCCCGAGGTAATCCCTTGTCCAGAACCGCACGATACAAGTTCTCTCACACCCGCAAGATCGATGGCGCCTTCCGTTTCGTCTCGGAGGCCGCCGAGGCCGGCGTCATCCTGCACACGGGCCGCGGACCGAACGGGCGCCACGTCGATATCGACGGCGTGCGGCTCAAGAACTTCGGCTCTTGTAGTTACCTCGGGCTCGAGGCGCTGCCGCAGATCCGCGACGCCGCCCACCGCGCCATCGACGACTACGGCACCCAGTTCAGCTTCTCGCGCGCGTACCTCCAGTGCGAGCTCTATATTGAGCTCGAAACGTTGCTCGAGCAGATTGCGGGCAGTCCGATCCTCGTCGCCGCGTCCACGAGCCTCGCGCACATGTCGGCGCTGCCCTCGCTCATCAACGAAGGCGACCACATCATCATCGATCAGTTCGCGCACGCGAGCTTGCACACCGCGGTCCAGCTCGTTCCCGACGTGCCGATGGAAATCCTCCGTCACAACCGGATGGACCTCCTCGATGCGAAACTGTCGGACCTTCGCGGACAGGCGGGCACCGTCTGGTACATCGCCGACGGCCTCTACTCGATGCTGGGCGATTTCGGGGCGTTCGAGGATCTCAAGAAGCTGCTCGATCTCCATCCGCACCTCCGCCTCTACATCGACGACGCCCACTCCACGAGCTGGTTCGGATCCCGCGGCCGCGGCGCGGCGCTCGAGCATTTTGCAAACGACGAGCGGGTGGTGGTCGCCCTCTCGCTGAACAAGGCGTTCTCCGCCGCGGGCGGGCTCCTGGCGCTGCCGAACCAAAAACTCGTTGCGCGGATCCGCCGTTGCGGTGGCCCGATGCTGTTCTCTGGTCCGATCCAGCCCCCCATGCTCGGCGCCGCCGTCGGCTCGGCGCGGCTGCACGTGAGCGACGGGCTCCCGGTGCTCCAGGCCGAGCTCCGGACGCGACTCGCGCTCTGCGCGGAAGCATTGGCTGGAACGAGGCTTGGACTCGACACGACGAGCCTCTCACCCATCTTCCAGGTGCCCTGCGACTCACCGCGCGTGGCGTTCCGCCTGGCGGAGCTGATGCGACGCCGTGGGTTCTACGCCTGCGTGTGCACCTTTCCCGCAGTGCCGATGAACCGCCCCGGACTCCGGTTCACGGTCACCCGCCACAACGACCTCTCGGACATTCCTGCCTTCGTGGCGGCGCTCGACGAGTGCCGCGACCAGGCCAAGATCGAGGTCGCTCGAGAGAGAGACGACGGGCTGGCTAAGGCTGGCTAGTGCGCGCACTCTCCCCGGCGGGCCGGGATGATCCGGCGAAACTTGAGCATCTTCCGCTCGAGGAAGCTCGGTTCGCGGAGTAGCTCCGGGATCGTTTCGGCGTGTCCGTAGCGAAAGACCTTGCCGCGATCCAAGAGCACGATCCGGATCCCCCGGCGGCCTCGTTCTCGAGCTTGCTGCCAGATGATGCTCGTGAGCTCGTAGCGCGTGACCGGGCGCCCGCCGAGCGGCTCGAGGAGCACCCGATCGCTTCCCGGAAGCACGCGCACCAGATCGTTCTGGTAGCCGAAGAGCTCCCACGGTCGTCGCCAAAAGAGGTGATTCGAAGCGCCTCCCTCGGTGCGGAGGTTGCTGTACATCGCGAAGCTGTACTCCGTCTTGAAGCCCAAGAAGGGGCTCGCGCCGTTGAGGAACAATGCTGCGGGAACGAACCACAGGATGGTCGGACGGCGGAGCGCGTCGTGGACACCAAACGCGACCTCGAACCTTGGCACTTTCGACCAGTTCAGCCAGAGCAACGCCACGATCACGAGAGGCAGTGCGACGAAGAGCTTCGCCGTGAGCCAGGCCGTGTCGACCGCGAAGAGGAGCTTGGCCCCCGCCGTCAGCCCCACGTAGGCGAGCAGTACGGCCCGGTTCAGCCAGACGCGGTACGGACGGTCGTGCCCGGCCACCACCTGCGCCGCAACCGGCATCAGGAACAACGGCAGTAGCGCCATCATCGTGACGGAGAAACCGAAGAAGCCTGCGATCCCGAGCAGCCAGTGAAACGCGAGACCAAAGAGTGCGGTCGGACCCTGCGTACGGCGGAACAATAGCCCCACCGCGAGCGCTCCCTCGGCGAGGAGCGTCATCATCACCGCCACCGGGCCGAGCCCATCTGGAGCCCGACTGCCGAAGTACCCGAAGAGCTGCGCGCTCAGCGGGCCCGAGCAGCTCACGTCGGGGTCGGTGAAGTCGGTGTTGAGCTTGTGCCAGGCCGTCCAGAAGTAGAGGCCCACCATGCAAAGCTGGAGGATCGGGAGGTACTCGCGAAACAGCGCCGCACCCGTGATCCGAACGCTCCGCGCGCGAAACGAGCAAACGGCCGCACTCCCGAGGATCGCGAGCCCCACGAAGAACGTCAGGGTCTGGTTGGTGTTGTTCTCGGGAAATCCGAGCAACAGAAAATAGGTGTAGGTGGCGAAGAAGCCGACGAAAAGGGGCACCGAGGACGGGCGAAGCGCCATGCCGAGCGCAAAGGCCGCCGGCACGACCATGTTCATGTCCACGGGGCCGTTGATGACCTGCGGCGCGAGCCTCGTCTCGGCGAAGAAGATCACGAAAGCGACGCCGAACAGGACCGCAAAGAGGCGATGGGAGCGTTCGTCGTCGAGCTCCCGGCTCGCTCCCACCCCCACCCGTCGCTCGGATCGCACGCGCTCGCTCACGACGCGCACACGCTACCACCCGAACGGCGGGGCTCGTCATCCGAGCGGACGCAGGCGGCGGCTAGTCCGTCGGCGCCTGGCGAAGGAAATAGAGCGTACTCTCGCCTGCTTTGCGGCCGTCGAGCTGCATCTCCATGCTGCCGAGGGACTCGCGATTGAGCGCGAAGCGACCGAGCCTGTCGCTTGGAATGACCGGCCAGCTCGGGTGGCTCAACGTCACCCGGCACAGGCTGGAAGCGCAAAACACCTGATCAACCCGGACCTCCGGGCTGAGCTGCGCTGAGATCACTTTCGTGATCACGGGCTCCGTCTCACGACGCCAGGCCGCATCGACCACCTCGGCGTCGACTCGAGCCTGGAGCTCGGCCCAGAAGGCGTTCTCGGTCTCCCGCGCCTGGCGTTCCTCGGCCGCGGGATCGAGCGGTTCGTGTCCGTCGTCATCGGCGAGAGCCTCCTCGGAACGCTCGTGGCCGTCGCGCGCGACAGAAGCCGACTGCGACACGGCCACGGTCGCGGGTGGTGCCCCGGCAGCTTCACGCTGGGTGGCCGAAAGCCGGCGAGTCACGGCTCGCAGCCCCTGAACCTCACGCTCAAGAGCTGCGAGCCGCTCGCCGGTTTCCGGAGTCGAGACGACCGCCGATCCGCCGCTTGAGGTAGCCGAGCGGCGCCCCCAAGCGTACGCCACCAGCGCCAGCACGACGGCAGCTGGCAGAACGACCCAGACGTTCGATCGGCGGTCCATCCCCGCTCAGCTGACGCGCACGTTGTTGATGCCGGACGCAGCCCCACCCGGAATGGTGCACTGGACGACGTAGGTGTGCGTGTTGGCCGTTGCCGAAAGCGTTGCCGTGGCGGTTCTCACTCCCGTGAACGTCGCCGTCCCCGACCCTGACGTCATGGCCGCCGTCATCCCGACCTGCCCCGAGTTCTGGTTGTAGGCGAACCCAGTGCACGAGATGTTCGCACCGCTCGTGGAATTGTTGTCGAACATGTAGACGCGAAAAGTCACCGTGGATCCGACAGCCGGAATCGTATGGTCCACCGGAATCGGGCATATGACGGTTTGCGAGACGGCGTCGTAGTTGATGATGCCGTTCGATCCACGGCGCATCATCCCCGTCTCCGCGAACTCGTAACAAGTCCCGGCATTCGCCGTCGCACCCGCCCACGCGTCACTGCTGAGCAACGGAACCCCCAGAGGGAGGAGCAGCATGAGTACTGATGATATTTTCATGGTTAAATCCCTTTCCCTGTAACCGAACAAAACGATCGCGCCGCCCGACCGTCGACACCCGACTGTCGACCTACCCGACCGCGCTCGCAGCCTACACACCAAGACACGACAGCGCGAGAGTCACGATCTGAAAATCGTCTGTCGCATTCAGGCAGGATGAGATTTGTCTCACCCGCACTCCGTCGTTAATTCTCACCCCGACATCGATTTATCCAACCGGGTCGGACGTTGCGCGCGCGTCGATCAACGCCTGCTGCTTTTCTGGCCGCGCCACCTTGCGGCGAGCCAAGAGGGCGTCATTCCCGGGCGAGGAGTTCGGAGCGTGACACCGACTCGAGCGGCATGATCCACGATTTCGCGGCGAGCGAGCGCTCGGTCGACGCGAGATCCATCGCGGGATCAATGAGGCGCTGGCTGCGCCGGCCGTTGAAAGCGACCCAGGCGTCGGCCCGAACCTGAACGTTGCGGTAGCCGCGCGCATCGAAGCGTTGGCGCAGGTGGTGTGCGTACTGTTCGATCATGTCGGGCTGGGTCGCCATCTGCCGGAGCTGCAGCGGCGTGAGCTCCTCACGCGGGTACACGCGAAAGCGGGCGGCCGGGGACTCGGTCGTCACGTCGAATTCCACCTTGCCCGCCTTTTCGACCAGCATCACGCGCCACGCGAAGCGGAAGCCCTGCTCGGTCCAGTTCACGGTGCCCGGATAGGCGGCAAAGCGCAGTGGAACCAGAACTTGAACGGCAACGTAGGCCGCCACCATCGCGAACGCGAGGGGACGCACGCTTCGAGGCGACGGCTCCGGAGTGAACGGCGAAACCGTCACCAGCCGCCCGACCAGACGGGCGGGCCAGCTCGGATCGAAAAAAACGGTGATGGCAAGGAGCATCACGAACGAAAACACACCGACCGGGAACAGGAGCCAGATCGTGAGGTGGAAGAACGCCGCCAGAGCGAAGGCAAAGGGCCGCGTTCGCCGAACGATCAGGAGTGGAACCACGAAGAGATCGAAGAGCGCGCCCCCCCAGCTCATCGCGAACGGGACCCATGGCTCGGCGACGAGGCCGACCAGCAATGGTGACTCGACCCGCGAACGGAGCCACGTGGTGAGCGGTTCGGCGCGAAAGAGCCAATCCGCGTCGAGCTTGGCAAGCCCGGCAAACAGGTAGACGACCGCCATCTGCGCGCGGAGCACGAAATACGCGAGTTCGGGGACCGACGCGCTCGGCGCGCGGCCGGCTCGCGCGCGTCGCCACGCGTCGAGGGACCACGCGCTCTCACTCGGCACGAACACGAGCAACAGGGCGAGCAGGCTCGCAAGGTAGTAGTGGTTCAGATACGTCGCCTGGTCGATCAGCTCGGCGTAGCTGAAGAGCAGGAAAAAAATGGCGGCTGCAACCCGGGTGAAGAGCCCGAGCGAGAGCGAGAGCGCGGCGAGCCCCATCGCGCCGAAGACGAGCAGCATCGCCGAGTGCGACAGTGGGCGGATCCACTCGAAGCCGAGGTAGGTGAAGTGGTACGTGGGCGCGACGAGCAGCTCCGAAACCCAACCGTTCAGCACGAACCGGAGCGTCGCGAGCGCCATCGTCAGGCCGAACAGGATGCGGAACGCGGCCAGGCCCCGCGCGTCCACGCGGCGTTCGAGCCGGCGGCGAAGCGTGGCGACGAGATCAGTCGCCATCGGCGTCCGTGAAGGTGAGCATGAGCCCCATCGCGTTGATGACGTCGGCCTGAATCAGCCGCTGGATTTCACCGATCGCGTCGATGGCCGCCTGCACGCTCGCCGGGTCCTCGACGATGGCGGTTGCGAGCGGCTCGGGAATGGCGTCGAGCGCGTCGTGACTCGCGGCGAAGGCGACCTCGAGGGCCGACACCAGGTCCCCTCGCTTGATACCCTTGAGATAGCGGGCGAGGCTCTGGGCATCCTCGACGTCTGCTCCGAAGCACACCTGTTCGACGCCCCGCACCGTGTCGCGCACGTCTTCGAGCGAACGCCCGCTGAACTGTGATTCGGCAACACCCGGCTGAGGCACGCCCTCGGTGCGATTACCGAGTGGAGCGCCGAGCTTGGCGTTCCGCGCGGCCTCGACGTCGTAAACGAGTCGGTTGATGACGTCGCCGAGCGCCATCTCGATCGAGTCGTATTCGCTGCTGCCGCGCCCCGCGTTGACCAGCTCCCCCAAGAAGTCGCCCTCGGCGGGGTCCCACGCCCGCCGAATACCCGTCGCGTCACTCGCGAGCGCGCCACTGAGCGTCGCGAGGTACTCGCAGCGGCGCGATCCCGATGCGCTCTCCGCGACCACGTCGACGTCCGGCTCGTACAGGAGATACTCGATCGGCGGTAATCCCTTGGCGGCGGCGCCGAGCAAGCTCGAATCGATGGGTTCGGTACCGTCGAGCACGACGGTCACGCTGTCCGGCCGGCACGGCCAAAAATCGATCGACGAGCCGAACGCGTCCGGCGGCTCGTACGGCCCGAACGCGACCGTTTCGTTCCGTTTCCACGGCGCCCGCGAGGCCCACCAGGCGTCGCGAACGGCGGCGAGCGTCTCCTCGGTCGGGTCCTCGCACAGCGCGGCGACCGTTGCCTCGATGGCCGCTGCGTCCTCTTCGAACTCCACGTAGTTCGGCAGAAATACCTGCTCGCCGAGGCCCTTCAGGAGCTCGCGCCGGGTGTCCACTCTCGCCGGCGAAGACTCCGAGCAGCCGACCAGGAGCAGCGTCGCGGCGACGAACGCTCTCACAGCGACTCCACGAAAAGGACGACCTCCGCGCGCTCGTCGCGTGCCAAAGCCCGAAAGCCGTCGCGCGCCGCCGCCCCTTCGCCACCGTGCGCGAGAATCGCCTCGGCCACGCCGCGCGCACGGCCGTCGTGGAGCAGGCGATCGTGGCCGTTCACCTGCGGGATCCGACCGATGCCCCAGAGCGGCGGCGTGCGCCATTCCGAGCCCTCGGCGGCAAACGAGGGGCGACCGTCCGACAGCTCCTCACCCATGTCGTGCAGCAAGAGGTCGGTGTACGGCCAGATGCTCTGCCCGACGAGCTCCTCGAGGTCGCTCTCCCCCGTCACGTGGCTCGGCGTGTGGCACGCGGCGCACCCAATCTGCGAAAATAGCTCCTTCCCGCGCAGGATTTCGTAGTCCTGAAAGCGCGCGCGTTCCGGAACCGCGAGCAATCGCGAGTAGACCGCGACGGCGAGGATGACTTCGTCGACGGCCTCCGGCTCGCCGCCGCTCTGCGCCTCGGCGCAATCGACCTCCATGGGCGTGCATTCGGCGGTCGGGAAGAGCCGGCTCGTGATGCCGAGATCGCCCAGGAACGCTCCTGACGCTTGCTGGGCCACCGTCGGCTGCTCTGCTTTCCAGCCGAAGCGGCCGACGACGAACTCACCGGTCTCCGCGTCGGGAACCAGATTCATGCGACCCGAGATGCCGTCACCGTCGGCGTCCTCGGGATCGGCGAGCTCGGCGAGGCGGCCTTCGGGGATCGCCTCGAGCAAGCCGAGGCCGATCATCTGCGGCGCCACGCGCGGTGAAATCGCCAGGTTTTCGGTCATGGGGCCGTAGGCCGGGTCTTCGATCCGGTACGTCGGCAAGAGCACCGTGTAGGTGTCGCCGTCGTCGAAACTTTCCGTTCGTTCGTCGTACGTGTGACGCGGCGTTCCTTCGGGGAGAACGTCCGGGATGGCGAAGGGTTGCAGTTGCCCGCCGTAGACGGGATCCGCTTCCGGCGCACCGCCGTCGGTAGGCGCGCCCGTACCGAGGCGGAGCAGCATCGACGAAAACACCTCGTCGTCCGCGAGCGGCGGTCGCCCGCGCCCGTCCTCGAAGTGGCACGTCGCACACGAGCGGGCGTTGAAGAGCGGCCCGAGCCCGTCTCGGGCCGTCGTGCTCGCCGGGGCCTCGACCCACGACGAGTTGAAGAAACTGTTCCCGGTGAAGAACAGCCCCTCGTGCTCGACGGTCGCATTTTCAGCCGGCATCGTGAACGCCTTCCGGCCGAAGAGCAGCGTGTTCGTCGTCTCGCCGCCCGGCAGGTTTTCTCCTTCCTCGGCGCGCAACTCCGAGGTGCCGACCGTCGCCGTTGGGTCTTCGCCGGAGCAGCCGACGACCGAGATCGCGAGCGCGATGGTCGCCCCGCACGTGTGCGATCGGCAGCGGGTCATGCCGGCGGCTCCGGAACGTCGAGGTCGAGAGCCTTGAATGCGTCGGCGAAGAGGTCCGACAGCTCCCCGAGCGCGAGGAAGAGCGCCTCGACGCGATCGCGCCCTTCAGGGTTGTCCGTCGCGATTTCCTGATCGAACGGCACTTGTAGGTCGTTCGCGAGTTCGAGGCATTCCTCGATCTGGTGCTCGATCTCGTGCGCGAGCGCTTCATCCACCGAGCTCACGACCTCGTCCACACCGGTGCCCTCGATCACGTCTCCGTCGAGGCGAGTGTAGGTACCGAGCCAGACGTTCTGGACCCCCTGAATATCCTGGATCATGTCGCGGTGCGTGTTGTCGCTGAAGCAGGAATGCTCGTCTTCCTGTTCGCCGGTCATCCACGCCGCGCGCAGGCGCTCGCCACCGGTCTCGTTGCCGGAAAGGAGGATCAGGCCGGTCATGATCCTCTGCAGCGACTCCATCGGATCCACGTCGAGGAAGTCCGCGCGGTAATTCGACGAATCCCCCGACCTCCAGTCGTCGACGAGGCCCGTGAGGTTCTCGAGCAAAAGCTCGGACGCCGTGAGCAGGTATTCGCCCCGACGATCCTGGTTCTCGGCGGTCCCGGAACCGTCCGTGACGTAGTCGGTGTGGGGGCGATCACCCGGGCCGTCCGTCGACAGGTCCTGGCCCCAGAGCAGGAACTCCAGGGCGTGAAAGCCGGTCGAGATGCTCTTCTCGTCGACCGCCTCGTTTGCTTCGGCCAGACTTTCGGTCGTGATTTCCTGGTCTGGGTCGTTGACGATGCCCGCCGTCGGGTCGGTGGTGACGTAGTCGATGTAGTTCTCGTCGATTGGCCAGGCATTCATCAGGCCTTCGGGCCCATCGTCGTCGTCGATCGGGCCACCGTAGAAGCGGTAGACCTCGGTCTGCAGATACGGCTCGCGCGAATCGAGCCAAGCCTGGCGGGCTGCTTCGAGCGTGTCCGCCGACGGGTCGCCGACGAGAGCATCGAGCTCGTCATCGAGAGACGCCGCCGCCCCGAGCGAGTCCTCGTAGCTCGCGAGAACGATATTCGCGTAGGTGACGCGCGCTTGCGAGGCGACCAGCTCCGGCGGGTCGTGGAAGGGCGTCGGGCCCTCCGGATCGTCGCTGCAAGCGACCGAAAAGAGAAGAGCGGCCGCAGAAAGGGCGACCGAGCTGCTTTTGAACATGATTGTCATCTTCATTTTCATGAACGCCAGGGGTCGTCAAGGCCGAGGGCAAATTTGGCCCGGCGCCCGGGGGTATCCTGGGCAGCCATGCGCCCGACCCTCGCGGTCCTGATCCCGCTCGCGGTCCTCGGCTGCGGGGGCAAATCCGAGCGACTGGTCGCCCAGCGCTGCGGGCCGGACCGCGATCTGAGCGAGGTCGATGCGCGCGTGGAACGCGCCCTCTGCGAGCGAGCGACGCGCTGCGGTGTCTACTCGGATCCGGAGAGCTGCCTCGAGACCGAGTACTTCGACGCCCACCTTCTACGCGACGGCGAATCCGGATGCGTCGTTTACCACCCCGAGCGCGTGGACGCGTGCATCGCTCGGCTGGAAGGGGGAGATTGCACGTGGACGGATCTCGTCCGCGCCCTCGAGGACGACTGCGCCGCCCCGTTCGAGGGCACGCTTTTGGTGGGTGAGGCCTGCGCGACCGACTGGGAATGCGAAAGCCGGGCTTGCGTCACTCCCCCTTGTTTCGAGGCCTGTTGCACCAGGACGTGCGCCGGACGCGACGCGCCGGTCGGTGCAGCGTGCCAGTATCACCAAGACTGCATCGAGGGTGCGTTTTGCGCCGACGGCACGTGCGAGGTGGTGCGGCGAGCAGGTGAACCCTGCCATCGCGACGGGGCGATCACCTGCGAAGAATCGTTCTGGTGCCTTTCCGGGATCTGCAGCATCCCGCCGCGCGAGGGTGATCCGTGCGGTGGAACGGCGTTTTTCTTTTCGTGCGACGACGTTCGCGACCATTGCGATGACGCCACGAAGAAATGCGTCCGCGCGGCACCCGTTGGCGGAAGCTGCTCTCCCGAAGGCCCAGCGTGCATCGCGGAGACGAGCTGCCGCGACGACGTCTGCGTGCCTCTCCCCGGAGCTGGCGCGCCATGCGACGACGGCGACTGCCGGGGTGACCTCCTGTGCTCGACGAACGACCGCTGCGTGCCACCAGAGCCGGAGCCGGAGCCCACCGAGCCGTCGGTGATGGTTTGCCTGCCCTGAGTGACGGATCGAACCCGAGGAGTGCGTTCGTCAGCTCGAGAAAAAACGAAACGCCACGAGTCCGTTGTTCGGAACTCGTGGCGCTCGTAAGGTCGGCCGACGTTTCGCCAGCGCTCAGGGAGCAGGTGGCGGACAGGGGAACGGCACGGTGCTCGGCACGGCACTCGACGTTGCCGTCATCACGGCGCGATGGTCCGCGTCGGTCATCGACTGGAACAACTGGTCGAGGCGGTACACGTAGTTCGGATGGATCGCCGGGTTGTGCGGCGGCACGGTGACCGATTCTACGGTGAGCGCGTAGACCGTGAACGTGTACGTGTCGGTGACGGGCGGCACGGGCGGAAGGCCACACCGCTGGGCGAGCGTGGTTTGGTTCGACGGGCAGGGAGCAAAGAACCGGGGGATACCGCGCGCCTGGACGTGCTGAGCCTCGTGCAAGCTCTCCGGCAGCGGGATGATTTCGGTCGACCCGGGGATCAGACCAGGGATGCCGTCCGGGAGGGTGCTGCCGCTCTGCCGGATATTCCACATCGCCCAGTGATACTGAAAGTTCACGTCGGGTGGCGTGGTGTCTCGAAAAACGATCGCGAAGCTCTTCGTGTCCTTCGGTTCGTCCTTCCACTTGAGCTTCGGTGAAACACCGGTTGCGAACGGATTGCCTTCGCACGTGAACTCGGGCGGAAACGCTGCGCCGTCTTCGAAGCTGAGGCTCCGCACCGAGAAGGGTTTGCTATTCGCGCCGAGGTCGACCTGGTCGATACTTTCCTCGCCATCCGCGATGTCGCCCGCGCTGCAACCCGCGAATGACGCGACCAACAGACACGAAAGCCCAATCGTGATCACCTTCTTCATTTCCCTGCTCCTTACTGTTCGGTCGCGATCGAAAACCCAGAGCCTTCGGCGCAACACTCGAGATGTACGCGGAGATGCCACGTGCACGCACAACCGTCTACATCAATGATGTTTGCAATGAGCCATTTCTCTGGCGGACATCCGGGGGCGTGTTTTTTCTCACCCCTAAACTCGCACTCTGACAACCACTCGTCGATTCTGAAAGGAGTCGATCGAAGTCCGCGCGGCCGCGCGTCGTGCGTCGAAACGACGCCCATCAGCCGTGAGGTCCTCGTCACGCTTGGCCAGATGGAGCCGAACCGTGCGGCCAGGGCACCGCCGTCGGGCGCTCGAACCACGCGTCGAACCCACGGGGACGCCGCTGCTTTCGCCTCGCTTGGCGCGCCGGGTTGTCATTCCCGGACGGCATGGGTAGAGGGCTTTTCGTGAAGCCGAGCCCCATTTCCGAAAGCGATCACACCATCGGGCCGCTCGAGGCCCCCCTCACCTTGATCGAATACGGGGACTACGAGTGCCCGTTTTGCACCAAGGCATTTCCGGTGATCGAGCGAGTGCGGGAGAACCTTGGTGACAAGGTCTGTTTCGTTTATCGGCACGTCCCGAAGTCGGGCGCCAAGAACTTCGCCAAGCAGGCGGCGGAAGCAGCGGAGTTCGCGGCGTCGCAGGGTCGCTTCTGGGCCATGCACGCGGCGCTGTTCACGCACCCCGAGTGGCGCGAGCTCGACCAGCTCGTCGAGGCCGCGTCGTCGATCGGGCTCGACCCGGAAGCGTGTCGCAATGCCCTCGTCGAACGAACCTTCGCCGCGCGAGTACGCGAGATCACGGTGGCGTCCGTCCAGTGCGGCATCGTCGGCACCCCCACGCTGTTCATCAACGGCATCCGCTACGAAAACCGGATCGAAGACGAGCTCCTGCGGAGCGCTCTCGAAACTGCTCTGCCGCACTGAGCGGCCTCGAACGGCGCCGATCACGCCCGAGCGTCGGCCGGCGCGGACGATCGCTCCTCGAACGAGTCGACCGCGAAGGTGACGATCGGCTCGGTCTTGCCCTTGACCATCGTTGCCGGCATCGCCCGAACGACGAAACGCTGGTCGAGCGCCGCGCGCACCGGTTCGGTGATCAGGATGTCCACGCCGTGCTGGCGCGTCAGGCCCTCCACGCGCGCAGCAAGGTTCACCGCGTCCCCAATCACGGTGAATTCCGTCAGGTGATCGCTCCCCATCACCCCGGCCACCGCCCGGCCGACGTTGATACCGACGCCGAAGGAGAGCAACGGCAGACGGCGCTCGGCGAGCTCGCGGTTGTACTCGGCCAGGGCCGCGCGCATCGCGAGCGCTGCCCGCACGGCGTCGGCGGCTTGCCACGGATTGTGATCGAACGCCCCGAAAAGCGCCATCAGGCCGTCCCCCATCAGCCGCGAGAGGTGTCCGTGGTGCTCGGTGAGCGCGCGGTTCATGGCGCGGAAGTAGCCGTTCAGCATGTCGACCATGAGCTGAGGTTCGATCTGTTCCGACATCGGCGTGAAGCCCTTGAGATCGGCGAACATGATCGTGACCTGCCGGTACGCGGGCTCGTGAGCGGCCCCGCCCTGGGCGAACTGCTCGACCACCTCGAGCGGCGCGAAGCGCTGAAATGCCCGCTCGATGTGCTCCACGCGGTCGAGCGTGCTCTCGAGCGCCCGCTGGTGACGTTGGACCTCGCGGCGCGCGCGAGCGAGGCGTAGAGAGAGCACGACGACACCGATCGCGCCCGCGATCGCGAGCACGAGAAGCGCTGCGGTCATTCGAGCAGCATCGCCAGGCGGACGCAGCTGTTGGCAAGAGCCGCCACCGTCACCGCTTCGATCAGTGCCTGATCGCCGAGCGACTGCAGCGGGCGCGTGCGCTCCTGGATGCGCTTGGGTTGCTCGGGCAGCCAAACCGTGTCGCGGGCCCAGGGCAAGAGTCGCGACTCGACGTCGTCGAGCGAACGGGACGCGAGGGTCGAAAGCACTTCGTCGAGATCCGAGCGTGAAAAGCCCTCGGCGGCGAGCATTTCGGCCGAGGCTTTGGCGCAAAACGAGGAGCCGAGCGTGTGAGAAACGACGGCGAACATCAGACAGACGGTCCTGCGGCGAAGCGTCGTCTTTTCGAACGCCGCCTTGACCGTTGCCTCGAGCACGGCGGCCCCGGGCGAATCCTGGAGCACGGCGACGAGTTCGCCCAGCATGCCGGTCGCCGTCGGGGGCGGATAGCCGAGCGGCGGGGGTTTCGGCGCTGCGGCCCCGGGAAGCCAAGCCTTCAGCGAACTCCACAAGTTCTGCTTGGGAGCACTGCGCTCCATCTCGAGCTCCGGCGGGACCGCGAGAAGCGTCGACACCCGATTGCAAAAGCTCGCCGAAGCCGTCACCCAGGCGAGCTCCACCGTTTGCAGCTGGCTATAGCCGACGCTTTCGAGGGCCTCCCGCGCCGCGCGCGACGGTCGGGGCTTCGAGCGCGCCAAGTTGCGACAGAACTTCACCAGCTCTCGCTCTTCGGGATCCGCTTCCGCCAGGCGCGCGTTGTTCTCGATCCGATCGACCATCTCCTCCGTGAAGCCGAGCATCCGCATCCTGGTGCGGGCGATGCCGTAGCAGTAGCGGCAGGCGTTCTCCTGCGCGGTCACGAACCCGGCGAGTTCCGACTGGCCCGTGGAGAGGGCCTTCGTCCCTGCGCGCGATAGGTCGAAGTAGGCCCTTCGCGCCCACGGAACGGATGCCACGCGCCGCAAGACCGCCGGCATCATCCCGTACGAGGCGATGACCTCTTTCTCCCATTCGGGATCGGTCGTCTCCCCGACCAAAGGCTTTTCGAGCCACTCGAGCTCGCCGAGGAGAACGGCCATGCCCCGCCCACATAACACGGCCCGGCGAGCGCCGGGATCCGCGCTATTGGCGAAGCCAATGATGCTCTAGGGCGCGACCACGCGGACCCAGTCGATCTCATAAACGTAGTCCCATGCCTGGCGCATGCGGAGTACGTCGAGCGCCGCCGGGATGCTGAAGTCGGTCTCCGCGACGCGCGTGAACGTCGTCTGCGCGTCGGTCTTCGAGCAGAGGTCCCCGCCGTCGCTCCGAACCAATGCGCGCAACGTGATCCACTCCCCCTGGAGCGGCTTGTTCACGACCGATTGCGTGTACGTGCTGTTCGTCTGGAACATCCAGCCCGCCATGATGCCCTCGTAGAACGTGATATCGACCTTGCCGCCCTGGTAGCGTCCCTCGATCACGGGGATCACGTCGGCGGTCGCGGCGGAATCCGTCGTCCGCTCACGGATCTCGATCACGAGCGGCAACGCGGCCCCGCCGAGATCGTAGTCCGCGTAGTCGTCGTACGCGCCGTCGGACGCTATCGAAAGCACGCCGGCCGACACCGTGACCGACGCGTCGGTCCGCGTCCATCCGACGGTCGTGAACACGTCGCTCGCGAATGTGGCGTCGAGGTAGACGGTACCGGTCGGCGCACGCTCGCAACCGGTGCCGCCGCCCGCCTGTCCACCCGTCCCCGCCTGGCCGGCACCACTCTGCCCCGCACTGCCACCTTGGCCGCTCCCGCCTCCGCCACCCCCGCCGCTTCCGCTCGCGCCGCCGCTTCCGCTCGCGCCGCCGCTTCCGCTCGCGCCGCCGCTTCCGCTCGCGCCGCCGCTTCCGCTCGCGCCTCCGCTTCCGCTCGCGCCTCCACTGCCGCTTCCGGCACCACTCGCGCCTCCACTGCCATCGCCTCCGCTCCCACTCTCGCCGCCAGTGCCCGACGTATCGCCGGCCCCACCCTCCCCCAGTGTCTCCCCACCTTCGCCGCCTTCAGTCGTCGTTCCACCGTTCGCCGTCGTTCCACCGTTCGCCGCCCCAGCGCGCCCGGCAGCGCCCGCACGGCCGCTCGCGCCCGCACGACCGCTCACGCCGCCGGAACCAGTGGCACCTGCGCGACCGCCTTGTCCCGCAGACGGCTGTTCGTCATCGGCAGCCCCTTGATTGTCGTCGCAGCTCGCCGAAAAACCGAGCGCGGCTCCGGCGAGCAACAAGGCCCACGCACGCACCATGATCACGAGCCTAGCAGGCTCCGCTCCTCCTTGGCGGGGTGACAAGATGCGCTCTATCGCGCGCGGACGACGGGCGGCGCTCGGAGTTCAGAGCCGCGGAGGCGGCCCGTACAGCGTTTTCCGCCAGGAGATATAGCCACCCGCGGCCCCGTTGATCGACTGAACCAGATTGTTGGACGGGTCGATCTCGTGGATCAAATTGGCGGTCGAGAACGCGATCACCACGTTGCCGTTCGAGGTTTGCTGCACGTCACCGAGGGTATTGCTGGTCGCTCCGGGCGAGTATCCCCATACCTCGTCGGCGGAGAACGTCCCTGTCTCCACCAGCGTGTACTTGAATACGGTCGACGCCCCACTCGACCCGTTGTTGAAAAACAGAAACGTGCCGTCGTCGAGCAAGTGGTGGCCGTGGTTCACTCGCCAGTCCCCGGCGATGCAGTTCGGCGCCGGCGCTCCGCTGCAATTCCCGCCGAACTGCCAGAGCACGTCGCCCGCACGGCTGACCTTCACGAACAGATTCGGGTTGCGGTCGCTGATCGTGTAGGTGTCGTCGCTCGGGTGATAGTGTATGGCGTTCGCGTGGTAGTTGCTCCCGACGTAGATGTTCTCGTCGAGCCGCGCGATGGTGGTGACGTTTCCGTCGACGTCGCCCTCGATCAAGTCGCTCGGCTGGTCGCCGCTCTGTTGGATCCAGGACATGCACGCAATGCCGCCGCTCGGAAGCACGGTGAGGTCATGGTGGCAGTTGCCGAAGTGCGGGATATCGGCGTCGGTCGTCAGGCCGTCCATCGACACGCGCGTCACCTCGCCGCCCCCGTCGGCTTGATTGCGGACGTTGACGGTCATCATCCACATGTATTGGCCGTCGTAACTCATCTGCACGCGGCTGGCTCCGCCCTCCGGCCCGGGCGCCCACCACACCGGGTCACCGTCGGCGTCGAGGATCAGGGCGACGCTGGTGCCGCTACGCGTGCCCGTGAGGATGAACCCACGGTCTTGCGCCGCAGCGCTCGGACCCATCTCGCGGGTGATGGGCGGAACCGTGTTCGGCACGGCGCCCGTCGTGATTGTGTAGTCGGGGCTCGCGCACGTGGTGGCCCCGTTTCCCACCTCGAGGTGGAACGTGTACTCCGTCGAGCCCTTCATGCCGAGCAGCAGGGTTCGAAAGTTCGGCGCTTGCCCGAGGGTGGCGGGGGCGGTCATCGGGGTGCCGCCGGCAGTGCCGAACACGATGTTGGCGCTGGTGAGGCCGGCCAGATCGACCGACCAGTTGACGATGCCGACCGTCGGAATGCCGCCCGGCCCCGCTTCGTCCGCCGTCTGCGAGCTCACCGTGAAGGTGCAGTTCCCAGGGGTCGTGCCGGCCGAGCCGCCATTCGACGCGCCGCCGAGCCCGGCCATCCCACCCGACGAGCCGGCGGTCCCGCTCTCGCCGCCCATTGCACTCCCGCCACTGGCCGCACCACCAGCCATCCCACCGGTCCCGGCAACGCCGGCGGTGCCTGCACTCGTGCCTGCCCCTCCCACCGCTCCGCCGGCGGACCCTGCGCCACCGCCGGTCCCCACGCCGCCCACCCCGGCCGCTGCTCCCGCCGCGCCCGACGCACCACTCGCCGGCGCACCCGCGTCCCCGCCGGGCACTGGTGCCTGAAAATTCGTCGCTCCCTCGCTACAGCCGAGAGCGAGCAGCCCAAAGAAGCCAAGATTCTTGGTCGAGCGCCACATGCTCCTCATCAGTCGACGCGGGGCGCCGAAATCAGGCTGCAAAATTCCCACGGCGTGAGCGGACTCGGCGCCGAAACCTCACCACTCGACTTCGTAGTGGGCCTGACCCGACCAGAAGTCGTCAGTCACGTCGCCGTAGTGTTTGTAATGCGAAATGCGGTCGTAGCGATGGGCCGTGAAGCCGAGACCGTGACCCTGGTAGATGTTCGCGTAGGCCCCGAGCTCCAGGATGCCGACGTGCTCGGTGCCCTTGGCGCCGTCCACGACGGAGAAGATGTAGCGATCCATGCTGGCGTAGACGCGCCCGAAGCGCTCGTGGCGTAGGTTGACCTCGCCCTTGATCGCGGTGCCCATCCCGTAGTTGAAGGAGCGATTGGCTTCGTACGGGGCGTAGGGCGACGTGAGAGCGCTGGTGGGGATGGCGAGCCAGTCGACCTCGGAGTCAATGCGGAACCCGCTCCCGAGACCAAAGCGCCCGAACCAGGACGCGCCGGTACCCATCGCTGCGAGCTGGTAGATGCCGTCGGTCTGCCGCGTGAGCATCTTCGTGGTGCCGTTCGTGAAGTACTCGTAGCCCAGCGTCCAGGCGATGAGGTTCGCGTGGGCCTTGGCGGTCGCGAACCGATGACCGAGCAGTACGCCGGTGCCTTCGATGCCTTCACCGAGCGTGTCCTTGGCGACGCTGAGCTCCCCGGCGAGGTTGAAGTACTCGAACGGCACGGTGATGTTCGGCTTGGCGTAGAGCTCGCCGTAATCGAAGCGGATCCGCGCTCGGAAGGTCTGTCCCCACCCGGTCCCCTCGGACAGGCCGATGCCGTCGGCGCCCACGCGAAGGTTCACGTCGACCGGAAACTTTTTCTGACGAGGACCCGTGTCCCAGGAACGACCGCTGACCAGGCGATCGATGCCGTTGATGGGATTCACGGCGAGCGCGCTGAACTCTTTCCAAAACCGGGTGGAGCCCGAGGTCGTCTCGTCGAGCAGGTTGTTCGAGAGACGGAACAGTGCCTCGCCGAAGAAGAAACCGCCCCACGTCGTCGTCATCCAGTCGTTGGTCGACGCTTGCTCGGTCTCCATGAAGTATTCCCAGGTGCCGGCGCCGAACATCGTGTAGGGCACCGCCTCCCAGAAATTCAGCCCGTGAACGCGCGCCGAGCTGAAGTACATGCCGCCCTGATAAGGGTGGAAGAACTGATTGACCTCGAACTCGTTGTCGTCCCACTGAAGGCCGGCACGAAGGTTCGCCTTCCACGTTTCGGGGCCGATCTGCGCGAAGGGCGCGCCGGTGGCAAAGGCAAAGCCCCACAGCGTGAGGTTGATGCCGACGACGTCGACCAGCGGCCAGAGGTAGCTACCGGCGTCGCGCGGCTCGGTGCTGACGTTGAAATCGACCGGCCGCGACACGGCGAGTTGGTCGAGCGTGAGTTGCTTTTTGGCCGCGGGCGGCGCCGCCGGAGCGGTGGTCGCCGGAGGTGCCTTCGTCGCCGGTGACGCCGTGGTTGCGGGGGGTGCGCTGGCCGCCGGAGGTGCCGACGTCGCCGGTGACGCGGTGGTCGCTGGGGGTGCGGTCGTGGCTGGTGGCGTCGTGGCTGGTGGCGTCGTCGCCGGTGGCGCTGCCGCGGGTGCCGTCGTGGCTGGTGGCGCCGTCGCCGGTGGCGCTGCTGCGGGTGGAGTGGTTGCTGGAGGCGCTGCGGCTGGAGGCGCCGCGGCCGGAGGCGCGGCTTGCGCGAGCGCACTCTCGGCGTAGCCGAGCGCGGCCAGCGCGGTGAGCACTGCCTTCAGTGGCCGGCCAATACTCACGGAACCTCGGGAGGCAGGATCCGCCCCGGAGCGCCATTGTCGCCGTCACGGGTGTGACAGCTCGCGCAGTCCCCCTCCGAAACGGGATTCTGCTTGATCCGCTCGTTGCCCCACTGGTCGACGATGCGCGCGTCGTACGGCATCGCCACCGCGGCGTCCGAGGGTAGCCAGAAGTTGCCGGCGCTGTTGCCGGTCATCACCCAGTCCTTGCCGTTGGCGTCGGTCAGGATGACCTTCATCTCTGCCACGCCACGACAATCGTCGCCCTCGTGCAGGGACCGCATCACGGTGCCGGCAACCTTGTAGAACGGTGCGTGAAGCTCGTCGTTGGTGTCGCGGTGGCACTTCACGCAACTGCGCCCGGGGTTCATCAGCGGGCTGTCTTTGTCCGCGTACGTCCAGATCTCGCCCGACGAGCAAACCGAGGCGGGGACAGCCTCGAAACGTTTGTCCGCCTGGCACCCGGCGAGCAGCACCGGAACGGCAAGTAGCGCCGGACCAGCGACCAGCCATCGCCAAAAAATGCTTTTCCGCGCCAAGGGACGCGCGAGTATCCACACCCTTGGGATGCAGCGCAAGCCCCCACGAACGCTCGGCGTCATCGGTCTTTGCTCGGTGTTGCTCTGCTCCGTTCGTCACGCGCTCGCAGAGGAAACGCCTCACGCCGCCGCCACGGCTGCACCGAGCGCGAGCCCCCCGCCGACGCCGGCCCGCAAGAAACTCCCACCCTTGACCGTCGACTACAACGCGAGCGCCGACGTTCGCGGAGCGGGCAATTATCTCTGGCCGGTGGTGGGCGTGGTCGGCATCAATCTCGTCTCCTGGGGGATACCGTACGCCGCCGGCTCTGCATTCGTCCAAGTCGAGCCTTCGATGTGGGCGGCGAACTTCCGCACCGGTCCGCAGTGGGACGACGGCGAGTTCGAGATCAACCAACTCGGCCACCCCTACATGGGCGCGCTCTACTTCAGCGCCGCGCGCTCGAATGGTCTCACCTTCTGGGAATCCGCGCCCTACACGTTCGTGGGGTCGTGGATGTGGGAATACTTCCTCGAGCACGAACAGCCATCGACGAACGATTTTCTGACGACCACGCTCGGCGGCACGTTCCTCGGCGAGGCACTCTACCGGTTGTCGAACGCCATCCTGGACGATTCGACCTCCGGCTCGGAACGCTTGCTCAGGGAACTCGGCGCCCTCGCCGTCAACCCGATGAACGGCATCGAGCGCCTGCTCAGCGGACGGACTTGGGCTTCAGGTCCGTCGGGCAAGCCGACTCCGCTGCTCGTCAACCTGCGCTTGGGGGTCGACGGCCTCGGGCTCTCGGAGGGTACCGGCTGGGGCACGACGTTTCGAACGCGGGTGCGTTTTGAATACGGCGACCCCTACGCCGCATCCAAGCTGACGACCCCGTTCGAGGTCTTCCACCTTGCGCTCCACGTCGGCGCGTCGAAATCCATCCTTGGCCAGGGGCTCGACGGCACCGGCGTGCTCCTCGGTCATCGCTTCTCGACCGGGCAAACCCAAAAGAACCTGCTCGCATGGGTGATGTCTTTCCGGTATTCGACCAACGGCACGAGGAAGGTTCGCACCCGCGAGAGCGCCGGCGTGTATCAACTCGGCGAAATCGGAACCGGGCCCTCGTGGTTTGCGCGCTTCGGCCTCGGCGCCGGCTTTTCGGTCCACTCCGAGCTCGACGCGCTGGCCGTGCCGAGCGGCGCCGTCACGTCGCCCTACGCCAAGTTCGAGGCCAACCGCAGCTACAACTACGGGCTCGGCGGCGCACTGAACCTGGAGCTCAGCCTCCGGCATGAACGCCTCGGCCGTGTCTACGCTCGCGGCGAGCAGCACCTCTATCACGTGGTCGACGGGGCACGCGGCACGGACCGCGTCGGCGGCTTCGAGATCGGTGCCTACGCCAACCTCTGGCGCGGGCACGGCCTCGGTGCGAACGCCATCCGCTACGACCGGCGCTCGTACTACGACGACTACCCTGACGTGCGCGACGCCTTCTGGTCAGGCGCGGCTCACTACGAGTTCGAGTTCTGAGCGGCCGTCGCCCATGCTATTCGTGCGGCAGTGAGTCTTCTCGATCGGCTTCATGGCGACTACGTGCACACGCGGCGTGTGCGCGTACTCCGTGATCGATTGGCGGCCCTCATGCCGCAGGGTGCGAGCGTGCTCGACGTAGGCGCGGGCGACGGCTTCCTGGGTTTGGAGATCCAGAAGACACGGCCGGACGTGACTCTTTCCGGAATCGACGTACTCGTGCGCGGCGCGACCAAGATCCCGGTGACCGCCTTCGACGGTCGCACCATTCCGTTCGATTCGGGCAGTTTCGACGTCGTCATGTTCGTGGACGTGCTCCACCACACGCCCGACCCCAGCGTGCTCCTGCGTGAGGCCGTGCGTGTCGCTCGGCACGCCATCGTGATCAAGGATCATCGACTCGACGGCATCTTCGCCGGCCCGACGCTCGCTCTGATGGACTGGGTCGGCAACGCGCGACACGGCGTCTCGCTCCCGAACAACTACTGGCCGGAGCGGCGCTGGCGCGAAACGTTCCAAGCGCTGGGTCTCGCCATCGGCGACTGGGACACCGATCTGCATCTGTACCCCGGGCTTGCGGATCGCGTTTTCGGGCGTTCGCTGCATTTCGTCGCCCGCCTCGAACCGAACAAGGTGCCGTCGTGACCGCGGCCGTCGTCGAAGTGAGCCCCGCCGCGCCGGGCGACGAGCTCGAGCTCAGCGTCGTCATGCCCTGCCTGAACGAGGCCGACACCATCGCGGTCTGCGTCGAGAAGGCGCTCGGGGCGCTGAAAGAAGGCGGGATCCGCGGGGAAGTCGTGATCGCCGACAACGGCTCGACCGACGGCTCGCAGGACATCGCGACGCGCCTGGGGGCGCGCGTGGTCCCCGTCACCGAGCGCGGCTACGGGAGCGCACTCATGGGAGGCATCGCCTCGGCGCGCGGTCGCTTCGTCATCATGGGAGACGCCGACGACAGCTACGATTTTCGAGAAATTCCGAAATTCGTCGAGAAGCTCCGCGAAGGGTACGATCTGGTCCAGGGTTGTCGCCTTCCAGCGGGCGGCGGGCGTGTGCTCCCCGGGGCGATGCCGATCACGCACCGCTGGATCGGAAATCCGATGTTCTCCGCGCTCGCGCGGCGCTGGTTCCGCGCGCCGATCCACGACGTGTACTGCGGGCTTCGCGGCTTTACCAAGCGACACTTCGAGAGCCTCGATCAACGCTGCACGGGGATGGAGTTCGCGACCGAAATGATCATCAAGACGAGCCTGTACGGTGCGCGCGTGACCGAAGTGCCGATCACACTCCACCCCGACGGCCGCAAAGCGCACCCGCCGCACCTGAAGACGGTCCGCGACGGCTGGCGAACACTGCGCTTCTTCTTGATGTACAGCCCTCGCTGGCTCTTCATGATCCCCGGCGTTCTGTTGGTCCTCCTCGGGCTGCTCGGTTATGCGGTCGCGCTGCCGGGGCTCACGTTTCGTGGCGCGACGTTCGACGCTCACACGCTGCTCTTCGGTAGCGTGTTCATTCTGTGCGGCTATCAGTCGATCCTGTTCGCCGTGTTCGCGAAGACGTTCGCCATGCGCGCCGGACTCATGCCCGAAGATCCGGGGCTCATGCGCTTCTTCAAGTACGTGAAGCTCGAGGTCGGCCTCATTGCCGGCGTGGTCGCACTCGTGAGCGGCGTCGGCCTGCTCGTGGCCGCGGTCCTCGCCTGGCACAATACCGGCTACGGACACCTCGACTATCCGGTCACGATGCGGCTCGTCGTGCCGGGCGCGACGCTCACCGCGCTCGGGTTCCAGACGGTGCTCTCGAGCTTCTTCGTGAGCATCCTGGGCATGGGGCGACGCTGATCGGTCGTCACTCGGCGTATTCGGAGCAGATGTCGGTCGTGCAGTGCCCGTCTTGGCAGAGGCCGGCGAGCGAGTCGCCGTGGCCGGGGCTGATGCACTCGCTGCTCGCGGAGCACGTCTCACCCACGGCTCGGCTGCGCGCGGCGACACACACGCCGGCGCTGACCGTGTCGTCGCACGCGCCGCTCGCGCAGGCGCCATCGGCGTAGTCGCAGGGCTCTCCGTCGGCGAACCGCGCCCCGCACACGCGCGGCTCCACGAGCAGGCAAGCCCCACTCACACATTCCCCATGCTCCGCACAGGGCTCCCCGTCGCCGAGCCTCGGCGTGCAGATGCCCTCGTACTGGACGCCCGTAGCGCGGCAATACCCGCTGGTGCACACGTCGTCGGAGCCGCACGATTCACCGTCGGCTAGCTCGCGCGCGCACACGCGAACGGTGCCCCCAGGCGTCGTTGGGGAGCACTGGAGCGAGTCGAACGCCGTTTCGTACTCGTCGTCGCCATCGGGCTGCCTCCGGTCGTGACAGAGCCGAGGAAACGCCGCATCCAGGTTCTGGTCGCCGCTCGCGTCGCACTCTTCACCGAGCCCGACGAGCTCGATGCACACGCCGCCACCCGTATCGCTCGGCGCGCAGACACCCTCGCCGCAATCGCTGATACCGCCCTTGTAGCCGACGGGGCTCGTGCACGGCTCGCCGAGCTCGTGGGTTCCGACAAAAACTCCCGCGAACGAATAGATCTCGACGCTGTCGAGCCGAAGCGCGCGAAACGGTTCCTCCACGCAGAGCGGATCTGGTTCGTGAAGGCGCGCGAACAGCGAGTCGGCGGCCTGCTCGTCGTAGACGAGATCCCCGGTCGCGACGGCGGCGGCGATACCACCAAAGTAGCCGTCCGCCGCGCAGAGATCGGCGGACGCATCGAGGTAGCGGGCGGCCGCGCCCGCACCGCAACCACACCGGGTCACGTACGACGAGAACTCGACCAGCCAACGCTCACAGAAGGCTTCCACGACCCCCGTCGGGGCGACCCCACCCGCTCCACCCGGTTCGCCGACTCCACCGGCTTCGCCGGCACCACCGGCTCCGCTCGCGGCGCCGTCACCTCCGGCGGCCGCCATGCCGCCGCCCCCCGACCGGCTGCCGGCGGTGCCCGACCCGGAGCCGGCTGCGCCACCCATCCCGGAGCTCCCCGCGGAGCCGCCGGAACCTGCGATCGTGGAGCCGCAATCGCTCGCCCCGCAACCTTCTTCGGACGAGCCGCAAGCGGGCGCGACCGCCAGCACGGAGCAAAGCAGCGTCGCCGGTAACCAGAGCCGGCGGGTAGCGAACGCCCTCGTGCCTCTATCGAATGCTCCCCAGCTCACAGCCCCGATATTAGCACCCCACTGGCTGTTCGACTCTGCGTGACCCGGCCCGTTGGCTGGTGAACACGAGAACGAACCAAATAGGGAGTGGGGCGTTTCTGACGCGAGTCGGAGCGACCGGGTCTCTCATTTCTGGGCGCCACTTCGCGCCGAAAAGCGAAATCGCCGTGGCATCTGATGCCGGGCCGACGCGCTCCCCGCTGACGACACCTCGCCACTTGCGATCAAAAGTGTCGGTGTGGGGCATTTGCTCGACCAAGAACGACGCGCGAACGTGCGCACAATTGTGCTGAACGATTAGGATAACTGGCATGAGCAACACGGCAGCGGCTGGCACTCCGGCAGTAGAGGGCCAGCGCGAAGAACAGCGCGTCATCTTCGCGTCGTCCCTCGGCACGGTCTTCGAGTGGTACGATTTTTATCTCTACGCGACGCTTGCGCCGTTTTTCGCCGCGCTCTTCTTCCCGACGGGCAATGCGACCGCTGCCCTGCTCGCGAGCTTCGCGACGTACGCAGCCGGGTTCCTGGTTCGGCCCTTCGGCGCCCTGGTTTTCGGCCGCATCGGCGACTTGGTCGGGCGAAAGTACACGTTCCTCGTGACCATCCTCGTCATGGGCCTATCGACGGCACTCGTCGGCCTGATGCCCACGTACGAGAGCATCGGCATGCTCGCGCCGACCCTCCTCGTGGTCCTACGCCTGGTGCAGGGCCTGGCGCTCGGCGGCGAGTACGGCGGCGCTGCCACCTACGTGGCCGAGCACGCGCCGCACGAGAAGCGGGGACTTTACACGAGCTGGATCCAGACCACGGCCAGCATCGGCTTCTTCCTGTCGCTGATCGTCATCGGCGGCTGCCGGCGCGGGTTCGACGAGGCAACCTTCAAGGACTGGGGCTGGCGCGTGCCGTTCTTGGTCTCGCTGATCCTGCTCGCGGTGTCGGTCTACATCCGTCTCAAGCTCAACGAGTCGCCCGTTTTCGCGCGCATGAAGGCGGAGGGCAAGACGAGCAAGGCGCCCCTCAGGGAGAGCTTCACCAACTGGGGCAACCTGAAGTACGTGCTGATCGCGCTGTTCGGGGCGGCGGCCGGCCAGGGTGTGGTCTGGTACACGGGCCAGTTCTACGCACTCTTCTTCTTGACCGGCACGCTGAAGATCGACTGGAAGACGGCCTACAACATCCTGACGATCGCGCTCGCATTGGGGACCGGCCTTTTCGTGTTCTTCGGCTGGCTCTCCGACCGCATCGGCCGAAAGAAGATCATGCTGGCGGGCTGCATCCTGGCGGCACTCACGTATTTCCCGCTGTTCAAGGCGATGGTGCACTTCGGCAACCCGGCACTCGAGGCCTTCGCCGACAAGACCACGATCCAGATCACCGCGAGCGACTGCCAGGTCCACCTGTTTCCGAACCCGAAGACGGTCTACAGCGAGTGCGACAAGGTGCAGGACTTCTTCGCGAAGCGCAGCCTGTCGTTCGAGACCAGCGCCGGCACGCCGGGCCAGCACGCGATCGTCAAGATCAACGATGCCACCTTCACCGGCTTCGACGAGAAGAAGCTCACGTCCACGCTGAGCGACCTCGGCTACCCGGCGAAGGCGAACCCGGAGCAGGTCAACACGTTCATGCTCGTGGTCCTGATCTTCATCATGATCGTCTACGTCACGATGGTGTACGGCCCCATCGCGGCGTTCCTCGTCGAGCTCTTCCCGACGCGCATCCGCTACACGTCGATGTCGCTCCCGTACCATATTGGGAACGGCTGGTTCGGCGGGATGCTACCGCTCACGGCCGCCGCGCTCGTTGCGGCGAGCGGCGACATCTACGCGGGGCTCTGGTACCCGGTGATCGTCGCCGCCCTAACAGCCGTGGTCGGCGCGATCTTCATCCGCGAGACCAAGGACCATCAACTTCACCTGCTCTGAGCACGGGAGCAATGGCCGACCGCGATGCACGAGGCTAAAATAGAATGATGGCCCCTTCCCTTCGAAACAACTGCCACGGCCGCGGTCTCGGTCGCGGAGTCCGCCGCCTTGCGCTGCTTGCCGGCATTTCCATGGGTTTGGCATCGCTCCTGGTCGATGCCCCGGCATCAGCGGCCTCGCTGACGCAGGTTCCGTCCGGTTGGCAGCAGGGTACGGAGCCGAGCTGGGTCTCGATGTACCAGTACGTGCCCGACAACGTTCAACCGGGCGCGTCGATCATCGTGCTCGTGCATTTCTGCAGCGGCCAGGCGGCGAATATCTTCACGCAAGCGACAAACGGTGGAATTGTCGGGGTTGCCGACCAGAAGGGGATCATCCTCGTCGTACCGCAGACAGTCCAGAACTGCTGGGATGTGGCGTCCACGCCCTCCCTCACGCACGGCGGCGGCGGCGACACGCTCGCCATTGTCCACCAGGTTGAGTACGCGATAACGACCCACGGCGCGAACCGGGATCGAGTTTACGTCATGGGGACCTCGTCGGGCGGCATGGTGACGCAAGCGCTCTTGGCGACCTATCCCGACGTGTTCAAGGCAGGCTCCGCGTTCGCGGGCGTCCCGGCGGGATGCTGGGCCGTCGACAATCCCGATACACAGTGGAGCGTCCCGTGCGCGAACGGCCAGGTCATCGACACGGCCGAGGGGTGGGGCAAAAAGGCGCGAGACATGTACCTCGGCTACACCGGCTTCCGCCCCCGAATCCAGCTCTGGCACGGCGATGCAGACACCACCATCAACCCCGCGAACCAGACCGAAGCCGTCAAGCAGTGGACCAACATTTTCGGGTTCACCACCATGGCGACGACGACCACGACCGAGACGGTCAACGGTTACCCGTACAAGCATGAGCAGTGGCTGGATAGCTGCTGCTCGGTGGTCATCGACGCCTGGACCGAGCTCGGCGGTCCGCACGGCACGCACCTCAACATGAGCGGCGAGTTCTCCATGCCGTTCTTCGGCCTGGACATGGACCTCGGCCCGGTCGATCCGCAGGTTTCCAAGTGTGCGATGGCCGCTGGCGCCGGCGGAATGGCCGGTGGCAGCAGTTGCATGATGGCCGGGGCCGGTGGGACCGGCGCCGTGCCCGTCACCGATCCCGACCCGTACACCCTGCCCGGTTGCTCCTGTGAAGTCGCCCCGCGGTCACGTGCCGGCAGCACTTTCGTGTTTACAGCGCTCTTTGCGGTCGGCGTGGGCGCGTTGTTCGCCAGGCGCCGGCGACGTTCATTTTCTTGAAAGCTCCACGCCCATGAAGCTCATGCGTTGTTCGGCTGTGGCCGTCGCGGTCCTCTTGTCGAGTCTGCACGCGTTCGCGCAGGATGAAGCACCCTCCGCCGACGAGCCCGAAGCGGCAGCGCCTGCCGAGAAGAAGGCCGAGCCCGAGGCGCCCGACGAGAAAACGACCGAGCCCGCAACGGCGTCGGCTTCTGTGTCCGCGCCCGCGCCCGCGCCGACGGCTGCACCGGCACCCGCGCCGGTGGACTACGTCGGGTTCACACCGCCGCCCGAGCCGTTCGAGATCGAGAAGGGAACTTCGAAGATCCGGCTCGGGGTGCTCCTCCAGCCGCAGTACGCGCAGGAGGGCGCTCCCGACGCTGAAAAGACGTCGAAGAACCTGTACCTGCGCCGCGCGGGCGTCATCGTCGGCGGAACGCTGGTCAAGTACTTCGACTTCTTCGTCAACCTCGACTTTCCGAACCTGTTCAAGGCGGACCCTGCGAATCAGTCGGGCGGCACCGGCAAGAACGCCCCGGGTCTCAACGTGCAGGATGCGTTCGCGACGTTCGTCCCCACGCGGCTGTTCGAAGGGTACGCGGACTACCTGAAGGTCGATGCCGGGTTCATGCTACCGCCCGTCTCGTACAACGGGATCCAGGGCGCGGGTACGCTCTATGGCGTCGACTACTTCGTCAACACCTTCCGCCGTAACGTCTACGGCACCGCGGACGTGTTCAAGAGCGCGGGGCAAAGCCCCGGTGGTCGAGACGCGGGCGTCCAGCTGCGTGGCCTCATGCTCGGCGATCACCTCGAGTATCGCGTCGGCTTGTTTCAGGGCGTCCGCCTCGGCCCAGTCCCCTCGTCGACGACCTCCGAGGCGGTGGTCGGGGGCCTCAACTTTTTCCGCCTGGCGGGGCGCTTGCAGGCCAACATTCTCGACGGCGATCCGAACTACTTCCACCAAGGCACGTACCTCGGCAAGAAGAAGATCCTCTCGATCGGCGCCTTCTACGACTTCCAAGACGAATACTTTTTCCGCGGCATCGACCTCATGGTCGACATTCCTGTCGGCCCCGTGATCCTCACCGCGCAAGCCAACCTCGTGCAGTGGGACGGTGGGCGCTTCATGCCGCAGCTCAAGCCCGCGAGCTCGCTCATGGCCGAAGCGGGCGTCATCATTCGACCGATCATGGTGAGCCCGTTCGCACGAGTGGAGTTCCTCGCCAACGAGAAGGTGACAGCCACGGAGCCGCAGGAGCAACGTTACGGCGGAGGCCTCTCCTTCTGGCCCTTCGGACACAGCTCGAACCTCAAGGCCTTCTTCACCACGGTGCAGCGCCGCCCCGCCCCGCACGCCTTCTGGGCGGGCTACCTCCAGTGGCAGCTCTACCTGTATTAGAGGGCCACCGTGCAATTCTGCTTCGAATCGCGCCGTCTCGCGCACCGGTCGCGAGGCATCGGCGCAATGATCAACTGCGCGCGCCGAGGGCATTCCTAAGCGTTCACTCGACGTGGAAAGATGCAGCCGTACCCGGGTCTTAGCGCTTTCTTGCGCCAGTTTTGCGAAGCGTCAGCCCCTACGGTGGTTCACACTGTTTTTATCTGTATCCGGCCTGGAGCGCGCGCGCACGTCAGGCCCGAAAGGTGATTGGCCATGTTTGCTCGGTTCCAACTCGGTACCACCGCTTTTTCCGTAGCCGCCCTTCTGTGTGCGGCATCGCCCGCGCAAGCTGCCTCGTGGACAGGCCTCAACTACGGCGGCACCACCAGGGCCGACTTCTATGTGCCGGACAACACGGTGGCTGAGCCGCCCATCCTCGTCTCCCTCCACTACTGCAGCGGCCAGGCCTCCAACGCGCGCAGCTGGTTCCAGAGCTACGCGGACCAGCACGGCTTCATCATCATCACGCCCAACGCCGGCGGCAATTGCTTCAATGCCCAGGCGTCGCGCATGGATCAGCGAGCTGACATCGCGGCCATGGTGGCGTACGTGGTCACGCAGAACGGCGCCGACCCGGGGCGCGTCTTCGCCTCGGGTCTGTCGTCGGGCGCGTGCATGACGCAGGCGCTCGTCGCCGCGTACCCGGATGTGTTTGCGGGAGGCTCATCCCTCGCCGGTGTTCCGGCAGGCGCCTGGACTGCTACCAACACCGACTACGGTTGGAGCACTTCCGGCACGACCGGGGACCAAGCCTGGGGCGACAAAGCGCGGGCCGCTTATCCGGGCTACACGGGCCAGTGGGGTCGGATGCAGATCTGGCACGGGACCGCCGACACCACGCTGAACTACGGCCAAACCTGGCCCTTCGAGACCGGGCAGTGGCGGAACGTTCACGGGTTCGTGGAAAGCGACGGCGTGCAGGCGAACATCAGGCCCGCCGGTGCGTCGGGCAACTGGGACCGAACGTCGTACAGCAGGAACGGGATCCTTCTCGTCGAAACCAACAGCGCACAGGGCGTCGATCACGACCTCGGCTCCAAGGGTCTGTGGCAGGACGTCATCCGCTTCTTCGAGCTCGACAAATCCAAAGACGAAACCACGTACGGGAAAGATCCGGTCGGCACCGGCGGCACGGGTGGCATGGGCGGCATGAGCGCTGGTGGAGCGGCTGGCGACGGCGCTGGCGGCATGACTGGCGGCGCCGGAATGGGACCCATGGCTGGAGCCGGGGGAACCCTGGGTGGCGCAGGCACGACGGCCGGCACTGGCGCCGGCGGCCTGTCCGGCAGCGGCGGCACCGTCAGCATGACCGGCGGCTCGGCGGGCACCGTCGCCATGACGGGCGGAACGAGCGGCGCTGGCGGCTCGACCGGTGGAACCGTCAGCATGACTGGTGGCACTGGCGGCACGACAGGCGGAACCGGCGGCACGATCGCCGGCGCTGGCGGCTCGACCGGTGGAACCGTCAGCATGACCGGCGGCACTGGCGGCACGACCGGCGGCACGACGACCTCGGGTGGCACCGGCGCCGGAGGCGACACCCCGGAGGAACCGACCGGCTGCGGTTGCCGCATCGGCGCGCAGAGTAGCTCGGAGCGTTCGGCTCTCGCGGCGCTCGGCCTGGGCCTCCTGGGTCTGGTGCTGCGGCGGCGCCGATCGGCTACTAAGCGCTAGCCGTATTTCTGTCCCTTAACTCTAGAGGTCGATGTGAAGCGTACGAACTTTGCTCTGCTTGCTCTTTTCACCCTGGCCACCGGCGTTGGCTGCACTGACAGCGGCGGCGACAACGGCACGGGAGGCGCATCGGGTTCGGGCGCGACCGGCGGCACTACCGGCGGTGGCTCGGGCACGGGCGGCAGCACGGCGGGCGCCGGCACCGGTGGCACGGGCGGCTCGGCGGGGAGCACGGCCGGCACCGGCGGCAGCACGGCCGGCACCGGCGGCAGCACGGCCGGCACCGGCGGCAGCACGGCCGGCACCGGCGGCAGCACGGCGGGCACCGGCGGTAGCACGGCGGGCACGGGCGGCAGCACGGCGGGCACCGGCGGCACGGCGGGCACGGATGCGGGTAGCGGCGGCATGGCGGGCGCCGGGCTCGATCCGGACACCATCGTTCCGGGGCTCGAAGGCATGTACTGGGAGCTTCGGACCCAGAACGAAACGGCACCCACCGATCCGCGCAAGTACTGGCTCACCGACACCGCCGCTGACGTGTGCCCGACGGGCGCCGACTGGGCCACGTCCGGCCTCGACCGCACCAAGGTGATCACCGCCGCTGGCACCCCCGGCCAGAAGTACACCATCAACTTCCAGCTCCGCGCCCTGATGGCGCTCCGCTGCTACGAGGGCGGCACGCCCTCGGACATGATGCCCAACGCGACGACGACGAACGACACCTTCTACGTCGGTGGGATGCCGTTCGGGGACAGCCCCGTCAACACCTACCAGCTCGCGGTCACGCCCGCTGTCACCGGTGAGACGTCGAGCACGTACTTCCTCAACGGTATCCCCTCGAGCTCCGGCATGTGCGACACGGGGATCACGTACGAGGTCGCGTACACGAACAAGTTCGTGATCATGGGCGACAGCACGATCACGCTCAGCAATCACCTCTCCGATTGCCAGGCGCTGCAAAACTGTGGACCGAATGCGACGGGCGACTGCGCCCCTCGCACCGTCAACATGGACAACTTCATGGTGCGCGCGAGCCCCTACCAGCCCGTCGCCAACATCTTCAACAACACGACCTTCTACCCCCAGTGGGTCGCCATCGACGTCCTCGAGATCACCAGCCCGTAGCCTGCGCAGGACCTTCGCAAGCCTGCCGCTGGCAACGTAATCCAGCAGTCAGGAAGATTGCGGTGATGGCAGTAACCTATTGCTATCATGGATTAAAATGAGAAGTCCGTGCGCCCATTACGCGAAAACACGGATCACCGTGGCGGTGGCGCGGGAATAGGTAGCGACGAACTTTAGCCGGCACCTGCCTCGCGATGCCCTCGCCTGGTCAGCGGCTGCCGCCTCAATCGAGGTTACCCCGACATGCTCCGATCCAAGCGTCACGCGCTCGTGTTGGCGTCCCTAGCCACTGCCCTGCTCGCACCCGGTATCAGCCATGCGGCGTCGCTGGTGGTGGTCAACAGGGCCACGTGGGCCGGCAACGTCACGCTGCCGAGCTACATGGAGATGAACATCTACGTGCCGGATGCGGTGGCGGCGAAGCCGCCCATCTACATCTCGGCCCATTCCTGCGGCTCCACGGCCACCGGTCAGATGGCGAACATCCCCAAGGCCAAGGCGGCGGCCGACGCGCAGGGCTTCATCCTGATCCTGCCGCACAACCCCGGCCGTAACTGCTGGGACGTGGGCTCGGCCAAGTCGCTGACGCACGACGGTGGCGGCGACACGCACGCCGTGGCGCAGATGGTGAAGTACACGATCATGGAGTACAACGCCGACCCCGAGCGGGTCTACGTCATGGGCGGCTCGGGTGGCGCCATGTTGGTGCAAGCCCTCTTGGCGGTTTACCCGGACGTGTTCCGCGCGGGCGTGGCGCGCGCCGGCGTGCCCGCGGGTTGCTGGGCAGACGGCTACGACGACGGCCAGCAGTGGAGCAACAACTGCGCCGCCGGCAACACGAACAAGACGGCACAGCAGTGGGGCGACCAGGTTCGCGCGATGTACATGGGCTACACGGGACACCGACCGCGCCTCATGACGCACCAGGGCACGAACGATACGACCATCAGCTACAACAACACGCGTGAGTCGATCGAAGAGTGGACGAACGTGATGATGCTGCCCGACACGCCCACGATGATGGACACGGGCTTCAGGGCACAGATCGCGACCTACGATCGCAAGATCTGGAAGAACGCCTGCGGCGAGAGCGTCTTCGAGGCGTGGTCATCGCCGGGCGGCACGCACTCGATGGCCTACGAAGAAGACCAGATGCTGCAGTTCTTCGGCCTCGATGCCCCGGGCAAGCCCGATCCGGAGACGGACTGTGGTGGTGCGTCCGGCGGCGCCGGCGGCATGGGCGGCATGAGCGCTGGTGGAGCGGCTGGCGACGGCGCTGGCGGCATGACTGGCGGCGCCGGCATGGGGCCCATGGGCGGAGCCGCGGGAACCCTGGGTACCGCGGGCATGGCCGGCAGTGGCGCCGGCGGCGTGTCCGGCACCGGCGGCATGGTCAGCATGGGCGGCTCAGCGGGCACCGTCGCGATGACGGGCGGCGCGAGCGGCGCTGGCGGCACGACCGGCGGGACCGGCGGCACGACCGGCGGGACCGGCGGCACGACCGGCGGCGCTGGCGGCACGGCGGCCGGCGCTGGCGGGACGACCGGTGGAACCGTTGGCGCGACTGGCGGCACGACCGGCGGCACGATGACCTCGGGTGGCACCGGCGGCGGGGACGACCCCGGGGAGCCCGAACCGAGCTGCGGCTGCAGGGTTGGGCCGTCGAAGTCCAAGCCCGCGTATGCGCTTGCCGCTGCGCTCGGGCTCGCGGCACTCGGCTGGCGGCGACGGCGGCGCAACGCGCGGTAGACGCGGATTCGAGGCGCGCGGCGTCGTGGCTCGGTTGACCCCTTGAGCCCGACGAACGCCTTGCTCCAGGCGGCACGGTCGCTCATCGGCGTCGTCGTCGGCACGCTGGTCACGGGCCTCTTGATTTGGCGGCTGCATGACGCCTGGTATCAATGGGAAGGCAGAAAAGGAGCTCATCTGCTCGATGCCATCGGCGTTTTGGCCTGGACGCTTTGCGGCCCGCTGGTTGGTGGATTTCTGGCGGCGCTCGTTTCCGGAACACGCGGGCGCCTCCACGGATTCTTGGTGGGGGTGCTGCTCTTCGTGATCCTGCTGGGCGCTCGCGACAGCGCCGGTCCCGGCACCGAACGTCCGCTGTTTCGTCCGACGGTCATCCTTCCGGGTGCTTGGTACCAGAATGAGCACCTGGTCCTCGCCGTCGCCGTGCTCCTCGTTCCTCCACTGGGCGGCTACGCCGGCGAGCGTTTGTTGAAGTACCGGCGACGCCGGCGCGATGCTTGAGCTCGTGACAGCGGAGCGCGCTCTCGCGACTACTGGCCGAGCCGCCTGACGAGCGGCAGCGGATAGAGCCGTTCGGCTCGAAAGACGCCGTGGTCCTTCGGGAGACGTAGCTCCCAGACCACTTCGCCGTCGGCCTTGGCCACCTCGATGACGCGGCTTTCGGGCGTGGCCGCCACGGTACCGCGACGCCCGGCCGCGATCAGGACGTTACCGTTCGCCAGGCGATCCGCATCGCCCCAGAACGGCACGTAGAGCTGCGTCGTGTACCAGGCGTCGACGGTGAACGACCCCGGCCACTCCCAGACCAGCGTCGCCGTCTTGGCCGTTTCGTTGATCATGTACTCGACCGCACGCGTGTGGCGGTTGCCCGGATTGCCGTCCTCGATCACGCCGCTGAACCCGCCGTTGTCGAAGAACAGAATCGTGCCATCCGAGTGGATCTCCGGATCATGGATATCCGTGAACTGGGACGTGGGCGGCACGAACGTCATGTCGCCGAAATTCGTATTCAGGGTGTCCTGCCCGTACTTGGCCGGCAGATGCCACTGCCGCTGCTTCGTGCTGTAGGTCATCTTGATCAGACCGAGCCAGCGAAAGCTCATGTACGCGACGTCGTTGGCGAGGTCGATGGTGATGGAATTGCCATGGGCCCAATCGCCCGCGGCTCCGCTTGGCGGCGTCATGCCGTCCTCCACGCCGATCGTTCGCACCTGGGTCTGGTTGCCTGAAAGCTCCATGAAGATCTGCGAGGTCCGTCCGCTCACGTTCGCGTCCCGCATCACGATGTGATTGCCGTTCGAGAGCTTGCCGGCATGGTGCGACAGCTGGTCGGGCACACCGCACAGGGGATTGTCGCAGGTCCAAACGGTGTTGCCGGCCCAATCCACCTCGATGGGCGGGATCGCCGCGCCCCCGGTCGCGCCGGGAAGTGACGGGCCGATCAGGACGCCCATGTCGGTCGGATCCACGGAGATGGCGCCGCCGCGTTCGTTGTTCATGCCGTGGATGTAGTACCAGACCGGTTTGCCCTCCTCGTCGTAGATGACGGCGGCGGGCGGCGCGCCGCTCAGCGCTCGGTTGGTGCCGTCGCCCTTTTGCACGTTCATGAGCGTCCACCCGGGTTGAGTCTGGGCGACGTCGTGGACCGAAATGGTAGCGACGGGGATCTGCGCGGGGAGCGCGCCGGTGGTGAAGGTGGTGGTCCCTTCCACGGTTCCGCTCGCACCGGTCGACAGCGCGCGGATCTGATGAGCCGTCTGGGCGTGCATGCCGATGACGAGCACCTCGTGCTCGGTGACTCCCGCCTCGCCCTCGGTCTCGAAGGTCAATGCACCCCCTTCACCGAACTGAACGACGGACGACGAGGCCTCCGCCGTCGTCCAGCGGACGTACGCGGAAAGCACGCTGCGCGGGTTCGCTTCGACGGTGAGGTCGGAGATCGCGCCGACGACGACCACGCCACCCGCGCCGCCGTTTCCAGCGTCGGTACCGGCCATGCCGCCATTCGGCGTACCGGCAGCGGCGCCGCCGGAGCCCGACGTACCGGCGCCGCCGGAGGCGACGACACCAGCAGCTCCCGCACTTCCGGAGGTGGCTCCTCCGCTTCCGGCCGCGGCACCTCCAGCGCCTGCGGAGAGACTTCCACCGGCACCGGCGCCGGCGGCGGCACCGGCAGTGCCGCCAACATTGCCCATGCCGCCAGCGCCGCCGGTTGTCGGCGCGCCACCTGCACCGCCGCTACCACCGCTCGCCGACGAGCCGCCACCGGCGCCGCTGGCGGACGGGTTCGCGTCGGTCGCACCGTTCCCGCAACCCGCGAGCGCAACGCACCCTGCGAGCATTGCGGTCGGCAGCGCCCGCGAACTTACCCTCATGATTGATCCGTTACGATAAGCCATCACAATGCGAGACCTATTACACGACACTCAGTTCGTATCCAACCCGCCAGAAAATAGGCAGTCTCGCCAATCGACGTTTCCTCTTTGCGGCAGGCTCATCGCGGGACGGCGACGACGACCGAGATCGGTGGCGGCGATTGCAAAGCTGACGCACCAGCAGACGCGCAATGAAAAATTGTGGCGGCTAGTGTGGAAAATCACACCCGCCAGGGAAACTGGCTCAGGGCGCGATGGATCGCCGCGTGTCCATCGGCAGCGTGACGCGAAAGACGGTGCGGCCGGGACGCGTTTCGACGGCAATCGCCCCGCGATGCCGGTTCACGACGATGCTCCAGCACGTATCGAGTCCGAGCCCCATCCCCCCACCCGGGCCCTTCGTCGTGAAGAACGGCTCGAAGATCCGCTCGCGGATGGCCTCGGGGATACCGGGCCCGTCGTCTTCGACCTCGACCGTCACGCTTTCGCCGTCGGACCGGCTGCGAAGGACCAAGGTGCCCTTGTCGCCCATGGCATGAACCGCGTTGTCGATCAGGTTGGTCCAGACCTGATTGAGCTCGCCCCCCCAGCCCTGAATGCGCGGCAGATCCGGAGCATACTCGCGGACGACACGCACGTTCGCGAGCTTGCCTTTGAGGATGACCAGAGTGTCGTCGAGCCCCTGATTCAAATCCACGATCTGCACCGGCGCCTGGTCGAGCTGCACGTGACGCTTGAGCGTGTTGACGAGTGCCGCCATGCGGCGCGTGCTCTCGTGGATTTCGCCCAGTAGAGCGCTCGACCCGTGGGCGCGGGCGACGAGTTCGAACGCGTCCGACAGCCGGGCCGCGTCGAAGGTGCTCGAAAGCTCTCGCACCCGGGCGGCGTCGAACCCCGCGGCGACGAGCGCCGGTGCCGCGTCCCAGGGGCTCGGATGGCCCAGTTCTTCGAGCGTCGCTTCCACCTCCGCCTCCCGATCGCTGCGCGTGAGCGCATCGAGATCGCCGGGGCCGCGGGCACGCTTTGCCACGTCGTCGAGCAACGCATCGAGCGCGCGCTGCTCTTCGTCCGGAGGTTTCGCGCGCTCCCAGCGCCGCACGGCGGCGATCAACGCGGCTTCGGCTTCTGCCATGCGCTCCGCGGCGCGCGCGGCGGCCGCGGCGGGATTGTTGAGCTCGTGAGCGAGGCCGGCGGTCATCTGGCCGATCTGGGCCATGCGCTCGCTCTGCCGCAGGCGTGCCTCCGTTCCCCGGAGCCGTTCGACCACCGTGTGCAGGAGCGCCCGCGTGGCAGAAGGGCTCACCGCGATGAGATCCTCGAACGCTCTGCGTTCGATGGTCAGCAGCGTGACCGGAGTCCGTGCGCGCGCCGACGCCATCCGGGGCGCCTCCTCGACGAGTGACATCTCACCGATGACGTCTCCCGTGTGGCGGACGGCGAGCAACACCTCGCGCCCTCCCGATTCCTTCAGCACCTCGAGCTCACCCTCGCGAATCACGTACGCGCGGTCACCGGCCTCTCCCTGGCTAAAGAGCATTTCGCCGGGAGCGAGCCGAACTTCCTTCGAGCGCGAGCAAACGCTCTTGAGATCGTCGTCGCCGAGGCTGGCGAAGAGGCTCACTTTCTTGAGGAACTCGAACATCGTCGTTCCACGCCGCCTGGGCCGTCACACCGTCTCGAGGTAGCGGTGCACCATGCTGATCGTCGCCGACCCCTCGCCGACGGCGTTGGCGACGCGCTTGCCCGATCCGGAGCGTACGTCGCCCGCCGCAAAGATGCCGGGGACGCTCGTTTCGTGGAGGAAAGGATCGCGATCGAGCGACCAGCCCAGACGCGCGCGCGCTTCACGGTCCCCGAGATCGGGACCGGTCTTGATGAAACCGTTCGGGTCACGCTCCACCAGGCCCGCCACCAGTTCGGTGCGCGGCTGCGCGCCGATGAACACGAACATCGCACTCGCCGGCACCGTTCGCTGTTCCTGCGCTTCCCCCACCCGGATCACGACGCGCTCGAGCTTGCCGTCGCCTTCGCAAGTCACCACCTCGGCCGAAGGGATGGCCTCGACGTTCGGCGTCGCGCGGATGCGATCGGCGAGGTAGCGCGACATGCCCTTGCCGAGCCGTTCGGCGCGAATGACCATCGTGACCTTCTTGCAGTAGCGCGCGAAGAACAGTGTCCCCTGCCCCGCCGAGTTCGCGCCACCCACCACCACCACCTCTTCGTCCCGGTAGGTGGCGGCCTCCGTCATCGCCGCGCCGTAGTAGATGCCGCGGCCGAGCAGCTGCTCCGTGTTCGGCAGATCCAGCGTCCGCACCGCGACACCGGTGGTGAGCAACACGGCATAGGCGCTGATCTCGGAGCCGTCCGCAAAGCGCACGATGCGATATGGATCTTCTCGTCGGATCGCCACCGCCTCCTGGGCGCCGAGCAACTCCGCGCCGAACTTCTTGGCCTGGGCCACCGCCCGTCGCGCGAGCTCCGCTCCGGAGATTCCGGCGGGAAAACCGAGGTAGTTTTCGATCGCAGAGCTCGAACCGGCCTGCCCGCCCGGCGCGGCCTGCTCGATCAGGCACACCTTGAGTCCCTCGGACCCACCATACACGGCGCCGGCGAGGCCCGAAGGTCCGCCCCCGATGATGACGAGATCGTAGAAGGGGCGACTCGCGCGGGTCTGGAGGCCGACCTTTTCCGCGAGCTCGCGCGCTTCAGGGCACACCAGATGGCTGCCGTCGGGAAAGAAAACGACCGGTAGCCGAGCGAGTTCCTCGCCGACCACACCCGCAACGAGCGCGCGCGTCGGGGCATCGGCGTCCACGTCGAGCCACTGGTAGGGAACGTGATTGCGCGAGAGGAAATCCTTGACGGCAAAGCTCGTGGCCGAGAGCCGCGCGCCGGCAACGCGAATGCCGTCGTACGCCGGGCGGTGTCGCGCGCGCCAGCCCTGCAGGAGGTCGTCGAGGACGGGATAGAGCCGCTCGCTCGGCGGATCCCAGGGTTTTAGCAGGTAGTGATCGAGGCCGACCTTGTTGATCGAGGCGATGGCGGCTTCCGTGTCGGCGTAGGCCGTGAGCAGCACCTTGCAGGCGTCGGGGTGAAGCTCCTTGAGCCGCATCAACACCTGGGTTCCCGTCATCCCGGGCATGCGCTCGTCGACCAGGAACAGCGCCACGGAAGCGCCTCGCGCGGCGAGCTGCTCCGCGACTTCGATCGCCTGCTCGGCGCCGTTCGCTTTGACCAGCCGATACTCGCCCTTGTAGTGCGCGCGAAGGTCCCGCTCGACCGCCGCGAGTACCTCGGGGTCGTCATCGACCATCAACAGGACGGGCTTCGACAAGGCTCGGAAATACGATACGGCGCCGCTCGGATGTCAATCGAAACACCCGATGCGCTCGCTTCCGACCGCGAGATCGTCGTACCAGATCTGGGTCTCGGGGCCCGCGTACTTCTCGTAGCCGAACCTGAGCGCGTCGTAGGTTTCCTGCTGCCAGTCGGTGCGATGAAGGTCGGGGACGTTCGTGCCCTCGACCCAGAAATCCACGGTCGTTCCCGGCGAGTCGAAGTACGACTCGACGCAGGTCCAGTCCGTGGCCGGGATGACCATGCCGAGCAGCCCGTCGTTGTAGAAATTCTGGTTCGAGAGAAAGCCGCGATCGCCGTCCGGCTGGTTGATCATGAGCATTTCGTTCATCACGCCGACGCGCGTTTCGAAGGGCGCGTCGGTCGCAGCATCGAGGCCGGCTTCGAAGTACGTGTTGTGGCCACCCGTCATCGGCTCGGCGAGGCGAATGTAGACGCGAACGAACATCCGACCCGACGCCGGGAAAACGGTCGCGCCCGTGAGTTTCATGAACGTCTGGTAGCCGGTCGCATTCACGCGGATCGACTTCGTCCCGCTGTGCGCCGCCGTGGTGCCGTCCACGGTCACGGTGCCGTTGCCGTTCAAGTGAGTGCCGAGGCCCATCCCGCTCGGTGCTGCGTCAACGGTCTGGGTTTCGAAATCGGTGCAGAACGTGAGGCCGCTCGCCGTGCAGGGCCCGCTCGCCGTACCGCCACCGCCGCCTGCCCCCGTCCCCGCCGCCCCGGCCATGCCGGCTTGACCAGCACCGCCGTTAGCCTCGCCCGCAACGCCGGCCACACCACCGCTGCCCGCTGAACCGGCGGTCCCGGCCGCTCCCGCCCCCGCGCTGCCGCTCACCCCCGCGACGCCGCCCGCCTGGCCTGAGCCCCCGCCGGAGGCACCCGCGACCCCGCCGGAAGCCCCCGCCGCCCCGCCGCTGCCTGCGGTCCCGCCGCTGCCTGCGGTCCCGCCTCCCGCGCCGCCGCCGAAAGCCCCGCCACCGCTCGTGCCCGAAACACTGCCTCCCGTGCCTGCCGTGCCCGATCCCCCGGTTCCGGCCGTCGGCGGAGGCTCGGCAGGGGCGGCCGCTGGGCTGCAACCGCCACCAACGACGACGCCGAGGGCGAGGGCCGGGAAATATCGCGCGCGCACGGCCTTCCAGAATAGACCGCCGGGCCCCATCGGTCACGGCCGGGGGTCCGGTCGGGACGATTGATCGAAAAGAAACCGAAACTCCCCGGGCGCCGACCGCAGAGAAGACTCTTCGAGTCTCATGAACGACCCGCGGAGCCCCCTTCAGGGCGCCGAGCTGTGGGTGCCCAAAGGCGAGCACCTCGTGCTCGGGGCGGGGGCCTACGGCCGGCACACGGAGTTCGCTCGCGTCAGCGGGAAAAGTCGCTTTCGGCGCGGCGAGGGGCTGCCCGGGGCCGTCTGGGCCACCGAGCGGGCGCTCGCCTGGCAAGACCTCACGACCCACTTCGTCCGCGCCGAGCACGCCGCCGCGGCCGGGATCGATTCCGCACTCGGCTTGCCGTGGTTTTCCGGCCGCGAGCTCGTCGGGGTGATCACCTTCCTGTTCGCGGCGTCGACGGACGTCGCCGCCTGCATGGAGATCTGGGACCACGACGACACGATCGGTGTGCTCAAGCACGGCGGCGGTCTGTACGCGCGAGCCGAAGAGTTCGGGCGCCTGAGCAAGCTCGTGCAATTTCCTTACGCGGCGGGTCTGCCGGGCCTCACGTGGTCGCGCGGTGTACCGGTCGTGCTCGACGACGTGCGCGCTTCGAGTGAATTCGTGCGCGCGGGGCTGTCCGTCCGTGCGGGGCTGAAGCGCGCGGTCGGGCTGCCGATCTACCGCGAGCGGCGCATCGTCCACGTCCTCGCGATGCTCGGGGCGGAGTCGAGACCCTTCGTGCGCGGGTTCGAATTTTTCGCCCAGACGGAGGAGGGCCTCGAGAGCAAGACTCGCTTCGACGAAGACCCGCCCCTGATCGGCGCGTCGAGCGATCGGCCGAGCGATCGGGAGATGCTCGCTCGCGAGGCGCGCGGGTCGCGCTGGCCGATCATCACCTCCGTCGCCGGGCCTACCGGCGACGCCGACACCGAACCCAGCGGCATCCGCCTGGCGCTCCCGGTCCACGACGGCCTGCGCCTGCGCGGCGTCGCCTGCGTGGAGTTCTAGGGCGCGCCCTAGGCTCTCGGCTCGGCGGCGATACTCGCCCGCCTCGCATTCACCGAATGCGAGGCTCTAGGGCGGGCGGACGAGCGGCCGGAATAAATCGGACGGCGGGGGGGTTGAAAGGGCCGTCGGTCGTCACCATATGAGGTGAGCCGTGGAAAACGAGACTCTCGTCCACTTCGTCGAGGAAAAAGCGGGGCTCACGGCCGTGGAGGTGCGGCAACCTCGACGTTCACCGCTGATTGCCAAGCTGCATCGCGTGTTCCTCGGCCTCGGTATCGTGGTTTCGTCGTACCAAGTTCAGTTGCTCGGCGACGGCATCATCGAGCGGCTCGTACTCCAGCGCAGCGACGGCAGCAGCGTGGACGGGGAGCTCGGTGAAAAGGCGCGTGCCGCGGTCCTGGAAAACGCCACCTGACGCACACCGCGGTCCCGCTTGGAAGGGCCGTCAGGCGTGGCCGGCCATGTGCCGGCCGATTTCGCGCAGGTCGGCGTCCTTCGCCGGCGTCTCGTGCACGACCTTGCCGCCGCTCATGACCAGGATGCGGTCGCTGAGGGCGAAGATCTCGTCGAGGTCGGCGCTGATCAGGAGCACGGCGGCGCCGGCGTTCCGAGCGTCCACGATCCGCGAGCGGATCTCGGCGACGGCACCGAAGTCGAGGCCGAAGCACGGATTGGCCGCAACGAGCACCGCGACGTCGCCCGAAAGCTCGCGGGCGAGCACGGCGCGCTGCACGTTGCCGCCCGAAAGCGTGCCGATCGGTGCGACGGCCGACGAGGTTCGAATGCGGAACGACGCGATCGCCCGTTCGGCGCGCTCGCGGAACGCCTTGAGCTTGAGCCCGAACTTGGCGAACGTGAACGGCGGTCGGTCGTAGTCGCGAAAGGCGATGTTGTGCGAGAGCGGCATGCCGGGGACGCAGGCGTTCCGGAGCGGCATCTCGGGCAGAAGGCGAACGCGGAGCTCGCGGAGCTGGGTCCTGGTCGAAAGATACTTCTTCCCGCTGACCTTCACGCTCCCGGAGCGCGTAGGCCGCTGTCCGGCGAGCACCTCGACGAGCTCTTCCTGCCCGTTGCCGCTCACCCCGGCGATGCCGACGATCTCGCCCTCGTGCACGCTCAGCGTGACGCCCTCGAGCACCGGCAGGCCGAGGTCGTCGTCGGCCTCGACGCGGTCGATCTCGAGAGCGGCAGCGCCCGTCTCCCGGTCGCTCCGCGCCGACGCCTGACTCGGCGGCTCGGCGCCCACCATCATTTCCGCCATCTTTTCCGGCGTGAGCTCGGTGACCGGCGCACTCCCCACCCCCTTGCCGCGCCGGAGGACGGTGACGTGATCGGTGAACGCCAGCACCTCACGGAACTTGTGCGTGATCATCAGCACGCTGATCTCGCCGCGCTGGGCCATCGCCTTCATCAACCCGAGAACCTCGTCGGCCTCGTCCGGCGTGAGCACGCTGGTCGGCTCGTCCAGGATGATGATTTTGCTCCCAAGGTAGAGCTGCTTCAGGATCTCGAGCTTCTGCTTCTGCCCGGCCGAGAGATTCCGCACCACGGCGGTCGGCTCGATCTTGAACGGCATCTTGTCCATGAACGCCGAGAGCGCCTTCGTCTCCTCGTTCCAGTCGATGACGAAAGGCAGCTCGCGGCGCGCGATCAGCAGGTTTTCGGCCACCGTCATGTTCTCGACCAGCGTGAAATGCTGGTAGACCATGCCGATGCCGAGCGCCTGCGCGTCCCGCGGGCTCTTGATCGACCGCACCTGCTGGCCGACCATGATGTCGCCGGTGTCGGCCTGGTAGAAGCCCATGATGCACTTCACCAGGGTGCTTTTCCCGGCACCGTTCTCGCCGAGCAAGGCGTGCACCGAGCCTGGCTCGAGCACGAGCGAGACCTGGTCGAGCACCGTGACGCCGTCGAAGCTCTTCGTCATACCGAAGGCTTCGAGCCTCGGCGGCCCCGTGGTTTCTTCCTTTTCGCTCATCGGGCCACCGCCAGTGCCGCCGGCATGTCGGCCGAGGCTTTGGTGGCGGAGCTACTGAGCGTCAGGATCGCCAGCGTGAGCACGTACGGTGCCGCGTTCCAGAGGTAGTAGCCGCCCGTGATGCCGACGGATTGGAGGGCAGGTCCGATCGCCCCGGCGCCGCCGAACAGGAGCGACGCGTAGAGGCAACGCTTCGGGCTCCAGCGCGCGAAGATGACGAGCGCAACGGCCATCAGGCCTTGTCCGCTCGAGAGCCCCTCGTTCCAGCTCCCGGGATAGTAGAGCGAGAGGAACGACCCTCCGATGCCGGCGAGAAATCCGCCCGCCATCGTCGCCAGGAGTCGCACTCGGTCCACGTCGTAGCCGACGGCGCGCGCGGCATCCGCGCTCTCCCCGACGGTGCGGATGATGAGCCCCCATCGCGTCCGCCAGAGAGCGTGGTGGAGCGCCGGCGCGAGCAACACGCCCACCACGAACAAGAGGTTCACGTCGAGCGCGGAACGGAGCTGAGCGTTGTCGGTGAAGAAGCCGAACGGGACCGCCCCGAGACGCGGCGCAGTCGGCTGGATCAAGGGCTTGCCCAGAAAAAACGCGAGACCCACGCCGAGCAGCATCAGCGCGATGCCGAGCGCGATGTCGTTGACGCGGGGCTTGCTGCAAAGGACGCCATGGAGTGCCCCGAGTAGTGCACCGATGGCGCCTGCCGCGAACACACCGAGCCACGGCGACCCCGAAAGGTAGGAGATGCCATAGCCGGACATCGCGCCCATCACCAGCGTGCCCTCGAGCCCGAGGTTCACGCGGCCGCTGCGCTCGGTCAGGCACTCGCCGAGGCTCACGAACAAGAACGGCGTGCTCACGCGGATCGCTCCGGCCATGATCGCGAGCGGGATGCCCCAGAGTCCGAGCGTCGCGTCGGCCATCAGCTTGCTCCTTTGAAACTCGACCAGCGCACGCGCCCGTAGAGCGTGTCGCTGGCGATCAGCACCACGAACAGGATGCCCTGAAGCACCGCCACCGTAGCGTCGGGCAGGCTGAAGACGCGTTGGAGCAGGCCGCCGCTTGCGGCAATCCCGCCGAGAAACAGCGACACCGGGATGATGGCGAGGCCGTCATGGCGAGCCAAAAAGCTCACCAGGATCCCCGCGTAACCATAGCCCGCGACCAGAGACGCGTTGGCGCGCCCGTGGACGGCCGCCACCTCGAACGTGCCCGCAATGCCCGCCGCTGCACCCGCGAGCGCGCAGGTGATCACTACCGTGCGCCCCACCTTGACGCCCGAAAGCCGGGCCGCGCGCGGGTTACCACCGACGATCGCAGCGCCGAAACCGAACACGGTGCGCTTCATCAAGACGAACGCCGCGATGCAGGCGAGCGCGCCGACGATGAGGCCCCAGTGCACGTCGAAGCCGGGGATGGCGCCGACCATGTTCGCCTCGCCGATGTGGCGCGTCGAAGGCTTGTTCAGGCTTTCCGGATCGCGCAGCGGCCCTTCGACGAAATGGTTCAGGAGCGCGATACCAATGTACGTCAGGAGCAGGCTACTGATCGTCTCGTTGACGCCGCGCTGAACGCGCAACAGCCCCGCCCCACCGATCCACAAGCCGCCGAAGATCGCTCCGGCGATGAACATGCCGATGAGCACGACCAGCGGCGGCGCGCCGATCAACGCGACGCCCGTTGCCGCCGCCGCGAGCCCGCCGATCACGAACGCGCCCTCGCCGCCGATCACGATCAAGCCGCACCGCGCCGGGAGCGCCGTGCACAGCGCCGTCAGCATCAGCGGTGAAGCCCGTTGCAGCGTGTTCTGGAACGAGAACCAGGTTCCGAACGCGCCGCGGTACATCTCCGCATAAACGTCGAACGGATTGTGCCCGGCGACGACGACGAACGCCCCGAAAAGCAGGAGCGAAAGCACGAGCGCGATCAGCGGGATGCCGAACGCCTCGAGCTTCGGACCAACCCGTGTCCAGTCGATGGCGGCCGCGCTCCCGGCGGGCGGCAGCGTTCCTTTGCTGCCGTCCGCCGCAGCGAGCTCGGTGCTCGGGGCCACGAGTGCCAAGGTACCTCGAGTTAGTTGAGCTTACCCTTCACGCCCTCGACGAGATAATTCATGCTCTCGAGCGTGATGTCCGTCTGCGCGTGCTTCGTGCCGGCAGCGATGATCTCCTTGCCGGTGTTGTCCTTCATCGGACCCGCGTAGACGATCAGCGTGCCCGCCGTGAGTCCGGCCTTCGCCTCGTCGGCCTTGGCCTTGATCGGATCGGCCACCGCCGCGCCGTACGGCGAGAGCTTGACGAACCCGGCGGAGAAACCGCCGCGCACCAGGTGCTCGGGCTTCTCGCCCTTCTTCACCTTCTCGATGTACGCGGTGTAGACCTTCTCCCAGTTCCACTCGGCGCCGGTGAGGTAGCCCTTCGGCGCGAGGTTCGCCTGACTGGCGTGATAGCCGGTGCTGAAAATGCCGCGTTTTTCCGCGGTCTCGATCACCACCTTCGGCGAGTCCACGTGGGCCGTCAGCACGTCGACGCCCTGGTCGATCAGGCTGTTCGCAGCCTCGGCTTCCTTGACCGGCATCGCCCAATCACCGGTGAAGATGACGGTCGTTTCGACCTTGGGGTTCACCGAGCGCGCGCCGAGCGTGTACGAGTTGATGTTGCGGAGCACCTGCGGGATGGGCTTCGCCGCGATGAAGCCGAGCTTGTTGGTCTTGGTCGTCCCGCCCGCCACGATGCCGGCGACGTACTCGGCCTCGTCGATGTAACCAAAGTAGCTACCGGCGTTCTTCGGATGCTTGCCTTCCTGGTAGAGGCCACCGCAGTGGAGGAACGTCACGTCCGGGTATTTCTCGGCCACCTTGAGGATGTGCGGGTCGAAGTAGCCGAACGAGGTCGGGAACACGAGCTTCGCCCCGTCGAGGTTGATCATGCTCTCCATCGTCTTCTGGACATCGAGCGTCTCGGGAACCTTCTCTTCTTCCCGAATCTTCACGCCCGGTAGCTTGGCGACGGCCACCGCCCCTTCGTGGTGGGCCTGGTTGTACCCGTAGTCGTCCTTCGGGCCGACGTAGATGAAGCCGACGGTGAGCGCTCCGGGCGCCGCTGCGGTCGCCGCTTCCGGCGCGCTCGCGGCAGCCGACGCGGCGGCCGTGGGCGCTTCCTCCTTCTTGCAGTCGGTGAGCGAGCCGAGAGCGAGGAGGGGCGCGACCTGCAGGGCAAGCCGGCGCGAAAAACGGAGAATCGAGAACTTCTTGGTGGGGGTCGTGGGTGCCATCCCGACCCTTCTCGGCGTGCTCGAGTTTCGGCTGCGTATCGGCCGCGAGTCGCGACGGCGGAGGCGTCGCCTTTTGCCCCTCCCCTGGGCCGGTCTTGGCTAGGCTCGACGTTTGGGGGTAACCGCCGGATCTTGTCGCGCCGGTCCTCACTCCTCTCGATTTTCCCCGCCAGGCTCGCGGTTCCCCCACGCCTGCCCATCGCCGCGGCCCTCCGGAGGACCTTCGCCCAGGGCTACGATCGCCAAGCGCTGCGCGCCGACGTGTTGGCGGGGCTCGTCGTCGGTATCGTCGCCCTCCCGCTGTCGATGGCGCTGGCGATCGCCGTCGGCGTGGCGCCCCAGCACGGCCTCTACACCGCGATCGTGGGCGGCATCGTCGTCGCGCTGAGTGGCGGCTCGAAGTACCAGATCACCGGTCCAACGGCCGCCTTCGTCGTCATCCTCGCTCCGATCGTCTCGCGCGAGGGCCTGGCAGGCCTGTTGACGGCGGGGCTGATGGCCGGCGTCCTGCTCGTGGGGATGGGCATCGCGCGACTCGGTCGCCTGATCCAGTTCGTCCCCCATCCGGTGACGACCGGCTTCACCGCCGGGATCGCCACCGTGATCGCGACGCTCCAGGTGAAGGACATCCTCGCGTTGCCGATTGCCCACATGCCGGAGACGTACTTGGAGAAGGTCCGCGCGCTGTGGGGGGCAAAAAGCGGGGCTTCACTGCCGGACCTCGGCATCGCGCTCGGCACGCTGTCGCTCTTGATCGTTTTGCCGCGGAAATTGCCTCGCCTGGTGTTGCGCATCCCGGCGCCGTTGATTGCGATCACGGTCGCCTCGTTGACCGCCGCACTCCTGCACTACCTGTGGCCGGTATTCGACGTTTCCACGATCGGTTCCCGCTTTCACACGATGGTGGGGGGCAAGGTCGTTGCCGGGATCCCGCAGGTGCCCCCGCTACCGATGCTGCCGTGGGGCGTGGGCGGGCTCACGCTCGGGTCGCTGAACCAACTCGCCTCGGCGGCGTTCGCCATCGCCATCCTCGGCGCCATCGAGTCCCTGCTCTCGGCGACGATCGCCGACGGCATGACCGGCAAGAAGCACGACCCGGATGCCGAGCTGATCGGCCTCGGCCTCGGCAACATCCTGGTCGCGTTCTTCGGCGGCATCGCCGCGACCGGTGCGCTCGCCCGCACAGCGACGAACGTGCGAGCCGGAGCGCGTTCGCCGATCGCAGCCGTCGTCCACTCGCTGGTCGTGCTGCTCGCGATCCTGCTCTTTGCGCCGCTCGTCTCGTACGTGCCGATGGCGTCGCTTTCGGGCCTGTTGCTGCTCGTCGCCTGGAACATGTCGGAGGTTCGACACTTCGCGAACATCGTGCGCATCGCACCGAGGAGCGACGTGCTCGTGCTCTTGCTCTGCTATTTTCTCACGGTCATCTTCGACATGGTGATCGCCGTCTCGGTCGGCGTCGTCCTCGCCGCGCTGCTGTTCATGCGGCGCACGGCGGAGCTCACCCACTCGCGAATTCTCGAAGGCACGTCGGCCCAATCCGAGCACGTGCTCCCTCCCGGAGTCGCCCTGTACGAGATCGCGGGACCACTCTTCTTCGGGGCGGCGCAGAACGCGATGGGAGCCCTCGCCACCGTCGGTGCCTCGACGCGCGTGGTGGTGCTGGCGCTCGGCGGTGTCCCCTCGATCGACGCCACCGGTTTCGTCGCCCTCGAAAGCGCCATCTCGCGCCTCAGCAGTCAGAACAAGCAGGTCGTTTTGTCAGGGCCGCTGCCCGAGCCCCACTCCGTTTTCGACCGAGCGAACCTGACCGCGCACCACCAGAACGTTCACTTCGCGGCCACGCTCGAGAGCGGGCTCGCGCTCGCGCAAGATCTGGTGTCGAAGCGCGAGGACGACGGCTCGACCCGGACAACGGACACCCTCGAGCCTCCGACGGGCTGAACCACGCGCGGAGGGCGCGTCAGATCGCGCGGACGGTCATCATCGCCTGCTCGACGGCGACCCAGTCGATGGCCATCAGCGCACGCGGGGCGTCGTCTGCCCGGCACTTCTGCGCGACTTCCTGCAACGCCATCAGGCGCGATGATTTGGTCGCCCCGACGAACGGCGTGCCGGCCGCGTCGCTCGTCCGTGCTTCAATTCGAAAGCCGGGGGTGGGGCCGTCATCGACACGGAAAAACACACGAACGATGAGCGGAGTGCCGGTGCAATCGAGCTCGTACGTCATGTTCTCGCGTTCTCGGAACTGCTGCATGATACGCGCGCGCTTCTCGCTGGCGGCGCGCTTCGCGTCTTCCCGCTGCTGCTCGTCTTCCTTCGCCGACGTCTCCTGAGCGAGAACCACGCGCAGCGACTCACCGTCGAAGTGCGCACCATCGAGGTCTTCGACCGCCCGGCGCGCTTCGGATTCGGTCTTCATCGTGACGTAGGCCATGACGCGCGGGCGCCCGGCCTCGCGTACCACGATGCTGACCTCCGACACCTCGCCCGCTTGCGCAAAGCGAGTGCGCAGCGCGGCCTCGGTCGGCGCTTCGGGCAGGTTGGTGACGTAGAGTCTGTTTCGCATGGATTTTCTCGGTGGCGAGGTGACGCGGAGCCGCGCCGCTACCGGAGAGCCGGGCAGCTGCCATCGACGTCGCTCTTCAGGGCCGCACCGTTCGTGTCGCGTGCGCCTGCCCGACGACTGGAGAAAAAATCTTACTCCCCTATCGCTCGTACGTCAAGATCGCCCGCCTTTCTGAGCGGGAAGTTGCGACCGCTTTCGATGTCGACCAAACGATGCTGATGGCGGAGCGTGAAGGCGCCCTAGAGCGCGCTCGCCACGGCGAGTGCGCCGGTGACAACGCCCTAGAGCGCGCTCGCCAAGGCGAGCGCGCCGGTGACCTGGCCCGTCTTGGCGAAATTGGATCGGCTTCCGTTTCGTCGGCGTCTTCGCTTTTGTCGAGCAGGTGGTCGTACGACAGCTTGGTGACGTTTCACCCGGCGCGCCTGTACGACGGCAGCGTCACCGAGGTGATCGACCTGGATGTCCTCGAGGCGGTGCTCGAGGACCTACGCGCGCTCCGCGGGCCGGTGCGTTCGGGAGCGGTGCGGATGGGTGTGTTCACGTGGGACATCGCCTGTGACGACGGTCGAGCTCCGTTCGTGCTGCAAGTGCCGCTGGTTCTCGACGAACCGGGCTCGCACGACCGTGCCAAGCGCGATGTGCCCCGCCGGAACGTCGAGGCGATGCGGCATTTCATCGCGCAGGGCCTGGGGCGTTTCGTGGTCGAACCGGGTGAACTCCTGACGCTCCGCGGGAACGTCCCCGCCGCCGTCTTTCCCGATTTGCCCGATCATCGACCGGTAAAGTTCGGCCGCGGATCGATCCAGATCGAGCTCTCGGAGGGGAAGCCCTGCTGGCTCATCGCGCTCGGCCCGCAGGCGACGGCAGAGGTGCTGGCCGAGATCGTCGCCGCCCTCACCTACCACTACGAGCCCGACCGCGACGGCGGCACCGCCGTCACCGATATCGCCATCAACGACGGCGACTTCGTAGCCGTGCGCCGGACCGACGGCTCCTTCGCGCTCAAACTCAAGGCGCTTCGACGGCGCGAGGGCGGGATAGGAACCAGTCGCCTGCTCCTCTATTTTCTTCAATTGATGGCGTACGAAGACTTCGGGGTCGATGGCAACCTGACCGGGCTTCCGCTGCTCGTCTCCAATCCTTCGGTCACGTTCGAAGGCGTCGTGCGCGGCCTCACGTATCGCTACCGGGACCTCGGTCGCGAGCCGGACGAGGGTAAGCGCGAGGCCGAGCGATGGATCGCGGCATTCGGGCGTTCTCGTGAGGGACGTTCTTACCGGCCGTGGGTCGACCGCTTCCTCGCCGGCGGCTTGCCGCTGTCGTTTGGTTCGGATCTTCGCGAACGGTGGTGGCGCCTGATGCCCCTGCAAACCAAGCTCGGCGTGCTCGAGCTCCGCGCCCGGCACGAACCCAATTCGGGCGCCGTCGCTTCCGCGCGCGCGTTCAGGAGCTTTCTCGAGCGGATTTCGCGCGAAATCGGACGAGTGCCGGACGACGACCCCAGCACGATCAGGATCAACGACCTCGGGCTCGATGGTCTCCTCGGCCTGCTCGAGGAGGCGGAGGTGTCGCCCGATGCTCGCCCGGGCATCGCCGAGGAGATCCTCGCGCGGTGGCCCTACCGGAGTTTCGACCACCTGCTCGCACGAGTTCCCTCCGCACGGAGCCTGCGCCGGCTGAAGAGCCGTCTCTCGTTCGGTCACGTCGTTCCCGACAAGGATCAGGGCACGCTCCGGAGCCTCGAGCCGCTGCCGAAAGAGCCCGTCGCGGCGCGCCCGCTCGCGAACCCGGAAATCTTCGGACCCGTGTTTCTGCCGGCGTTGCTCCACGAAGCCGCCGCACGGACGTTCCCGACGTTCGAAGCGTACATGGACGCGGCGCTGCACGACCCTCGCTGGGGCTACTACGCCCATCAGGTCGTGATCGGCGAGCATGGCCACTTCGACACCCATCCGGAAGAACATTCGCCCGACTACGGACGGTGGATCGCCACGGTGGCCTTCCGGGCCTGGTGCGACATGGTCGAAAAGGGCGAACTTTCCGCGGGCGAGCCGTTCCCGATCGTCGAATTCGGCGCCGGCAACGGCCGCCTGGCCCGCGACGTCTTGGACTTCATGGCGCGCGCGCCTGCCGAACCCGAGCTCGCCGAGCGCGACCGCTGGCACGCCTTCACCACGCGCGTCGAGTACCGCATCTACGAGACATCGGCATCGCTGCGCGACAAACAGCGACGCCTTCTCGGCCCACGTGCCCTCGTCGCGGAAGGCGACGCGCGCCACCCCGGGGCGACGCTCGCACGAGATTTCCCCGCCGGGCTGCGCGGTTTCGTGGTCACCAACGAAGTGCCCGACGCGTTCGGCGTCCATAAGGTGGTCCTGGCGCGTGACGGACGCGCCCACGCCGTGCTCGTCGTTCCGCGCGTGGAGCCCGCGCTCCGCGATGTCCTCGGTGACGAGCTCCGCCACCGAGCCGCTGAGGTCGACGCCAGGGTGCGCGATACCTTCGGCCTTCGCGAGAACGAGCGCGACCTCTACCTGGACAGCGCGACCTACGCCGACGTGATGGCTGATTTGATGGGTTTTCCCACCGAAGAGCGGGAAGCTCACCTTTCCGGCCTCCGGTTCGAGGAAGCGCTCGTCGCCGCCTCGGCGATTCCGGACCTTGCCGCCCACCTTGCGAACAACGCGCGCGAGTACGCGACGGCCCTCGCCGCCGAGGATTCCGGCGTGGTCACCTACGTGAACGTGCACGCCGATCGGTTCATCGGCGAGCTCGGTTCGGCACTGAAAGCCGGGTTCATCGTCACCATCGACTACGGCGAGACCACGTGGGGCCTCGTCGTCGGCGCACGACGAGGTGATTTTCCCTTCCGCGTGTACGGCGACCAGAAACCCGACGTCCCTCGGCCGAACGATCCCTACGCCGCCCCGGGAACACAGGACATGACCGCGGACGTGAACTTCACCGCGCTTGCCCGTGCAGGTGCAGCCGCGGGCCTTTCGCTGGTCCACTTTGGTCCCGAGCGGGACGTGGCGGGCGAGCGAATCCCGGCGCTGCTGGCGCGCGCCACCACCGAGGATCGCGTGGCGAGGTTCATCGGCAACCCGCTGTTCAAGGTTCTCGTTCTCGGCACCCGGCCGAGTGGAGCGTTCGACGCACCGTTGATGACGCCGCTCCCGCTGTCGGCGCGGGATCAGGACATTCCGAAATCCAGACGGTCGTTGGTCCCCACGCTCGAAAAAGCTCTCGTTTCGCCGGCCGAGGACTAGGGTCGGGCTTCCCCTATACTCGCCCCAGCGTGTTCAAGACCGTTCGCTCGAAGCTCGTTCTGTTGGTCCTCGCTTGCGTGGCGCCGGCGGTGATCACCGCCATCTACCGCTCTCACGAGGCCGAGCAAGACATGCTCGCGCAGGTCGAGCGGCGGGTCGATCGTGTCAACACGCGGTTCGCCGAAGAGCTCGACGAGTATCAATCGAACGCGCGACTGGCGCTGTCGCTGGCCGAGAACTCGACGCGCTTCGTCCAGGCCCTCGCCACGCACGACCCGCAGCGTGCAGAGCGGATGGTTCAACGCCTGGCCGAGGTCTACAAGTACCGGACCATCCTCGCCGCCGACGACATGGGCGTGATCCTCGCCGCCGGCAACGCCGAGCACGGCCCCGCTTCGCTGGCAGCCGACTCGAGCGAGGCGTTCGGGGATCTGGCCGAGGGGAAACCCCTGATCGGGATGGTCCCGGTGCGATTCAACGACGGCGTCCGCCCCGCGCTGGTCAATGCGCGGCCGGTCTACGACGGCGAAATGCGGGCGGGCGCGATCGCGCTGCTCACGCCGGTGACCGACCGTTACCTCGGTCACCTCGAGCCGAAACTCAATGCGGATCTCGCGCTTCGGGTCAACGGCAAGCTCGTGGCCGCTTCGCCGAACCATCCGGCCAAGGACATGCAATCCCGCGAGCCGACCGCCGTGTTCCGCGAGGCGAATGGCAAGCTTTTCGCCATCAAGACCTTCAAGCCCGAGGCGCTGCAGCGCCCGGACATGGCAGTCGAGATCACCGCGTCGCGCGACGTGACCGAGCTCCGCACCAGGGTGCGCGAGGCGCTCTACCGTCAGCTCGGCTGGCTCGCGGCGGGCCTCGTCGTCGTGCTCCTGCTCGCCCTTCGTTTTGCGTCACGGCTCGGGAATGCCGTGCGCGCCATCGCCGACGCAGAGGAAAAGTTGAAGGGCGGAACCTACGTTACCGTTCCTCCGCTGCGCACCGGCGACGAGCTCGAACGGCTGGGCGAAGGCTTCAACCAGATGGTGGCGGGCCTGAAAGAGCGCGACCACCTGCGCGACACGTTCGGCCGCTACGTGACGCGGCAGGTCGCCGACCACTTGATGAAGGGCAACGTGAACCTCGGCGGCGAATTGGTGCCGGTGACGGTGCTGTTTTCCGACATCCGCTCCTTCACCAGCATCAGCGAGTCGATGGAGCCGCGCGCGCTGCTCGATTTCTTGAACGAGTACTTCAGCAGCATGGTCGAGAGCGTTCTTCGCCACCGTGGCGTGGTCGACAAGTTCATGGGCGACGCGATCATGGCGGTGTTCGGCGCTCCGGTGCCGGAGCCCGGCGACGCGCTGAACGCGATCCGGGCGGCGCTCGAAATGCGCGGGAACCTCGCCAAGATCAACGAAGCGTTCAAGGCCCGCGGCCTGCCCGAGATCCGCACCGGCATCGGCCTGCACTCCGGGCAAGTCGTGGCCGGCAACATGGGCCACGTCGAGCGCATGGAGTACACGGTCATCGGCGATGCCGTGAACCTCGCTTCCCGCCTCGAGAGCATGACCAAGGAACTGAAGTGCGACGTGATCATGTCCGAGGATCTCTACAAGCAGGTCGAAACGCACGTCGTCGCCGAGCCGCTCCAGCGCATCAAGGTCAGGGGGCGCGACCAGGACGTACTGGTTTATCGGCTGGTCGGTCTGGCCGCGTCCTGACCGTCTTTGTTGCGTCGCGCGGGGAATCGGGTGATTAGGCCCCATGCCAACGGTCCGTCGCTTTCTCGCGAAAGTCTCCCCCGTCGTCCTTGCGCTCGGCGTGACGTTCACCTGCCTCGACGCGAGCGCCCAAGATCGCCTCCAGCTCGGTGCGTACGCCGGCGCGATGATCGGCGGGACGGTGACCGGTGAATCGCCGATCCTGACCAGGCAGGTGTCGCTCCAGGATTCGGTGAGCTACGGCGGCACGATCGACATCGGCGTGCGCCACGGTGCCTTCGCCGAGCTTTCGTACACACGCCAGGCCACCGAAGCCGTGGTCAGCCAGTCGGACGGCACCTCGTTCCGTCACGATGTCGTGGTCGAGTACGCGCAGATCGGTGGCACCCTCGACTACCCACTCGCGATCGAATGGATCAGACCGGTGTTCGGCGCGACGATCGGCGCGACCCGCCATTCCGCGGAGGACCAGGGCATCATGTACGACGACTGGCACTTCTCGTTCCTGGTCGAGGGCGGCGCAAAGTTCCAGATCATCCGGAACCTCGGGCTCAGGTTCCGCGCTCGCCTGCTGACGACGTTCCTCACCGAGCAGGCCGCGCTCCTTTGCGGGGGCTATGCGGGCTGCGCCTACGCCTGGTCGGGGACGCCCCTGTTCCAGGGCGAGTTCGCCGGCGGGGCGTACCTCTCGTTCTGAACGGTCGGTCCGGCTCCGGATCGGAGTACGCTACCAGCGATGCGCGCCGGGTCGCTCGTGCCGTGGATCCTTTTGGTCGCCGCCTGCCAGGGCGCGGCCCCGCCCGATCGGCTGCGCATCGAGCTCCCCGAAATCGTCACCAACAAGGCGGCGATCCGTCCCCTGGTTCGCGGCCACACCGGCAAGACGAGCACGACCCTCGCCGCCGGGGCGTACGCGGTGCGTTCGGAGCATCCGGCCGTCGTGACCGCGAACGCCGACGGCACGCTCAGCTGCAAGAAGAACGGAGAAGCCACCATCGTCGCCGCGGTCCAGGGCGTCGAGGCTCGCGGCGCGGTCCGCTGCCGGTTGGTCGCCCGGCTGGAGGTTCAGGAGGCACCGCTGCTCGATCTCGGGCGCGGGCCCGTCACGCTCACCGCGCGGGCATTCGGGGCCGACGGCGCGGAGCTCAACGACGTTCCGATCCTGGTCTCACCGACGAACCGCGCGCCGCTCGTCGCCAAGGGGCTGGAACTCCAGCCGGTTGCGCTCGGGACGACGGACGTGGTCGTGCGTGCCGGCGACGTCGAGCGGCGTTTCAGCACGCGCGTGGTGAAGACGCTCGACGTGAAGGCGACGGCGGTGCGCGGCGGGCGGCGGCTCGAGATCGCGCTCGCTCCGGGAAAATACGAAGTGGAGGCCACGCTCGGGCAGGAGAAGGCCCTTCGCATGGACTGGCGCGGCGCGCGCGAATGCATGTACTCGGGGAGCGGCAAGCTCCACCGTTCGACCTGCACCCTGGCCGAGAAGAGCTCGGTGGTCCTCGACAATCCGGCCTTCGTGGAGAGCGGCGACACGAAGCTCGGCGTCGAGCGCGTCGCCGTGCGGGAAGTGCCGTAGACGCGCGGCGAGACGCGCCCTAGCTCTGTTCCTGGCGCGGCCGCTCGGCCTGGGGCGCGTCTTCGATGATGCGCTTGGGCGCCTCGGTGATGCTTTTCTTCACGTTGGTGAACGTCCGCACGCCGCGGCCCGCCGTCCGCCCCACGCGCGCGAGAGTCTTCGGCCCGAAGACGAGCAGAATGACGACCGCCGCGATGATCCAGTGGACGGGGCTGAACGTTCCCATATGACCCGCACCGGCGGCGGAAGGCCCATTATACCGAGGCGACCTCGCGTCGGCTATCCTTGCGGCGCCGGCCCGGCCAGGTCATCGCCCGTCCTCTCTTCCAATGCGCCCGCACCTCGTCCTTACCCTCATGCTCGCTGGGCTTGTGGTCGGGGTGCCGCTTCTGGTCGAGGGATGTGCGAGGCGCGCCGGCTCCGATGAAGTCCCGTCGCGGGCGCCCTCCACCGCCAGCCCGAGCGGAGGCGCACCCAGCGCGGCGCACGCCGAGGGGCGAGATCTTTACCTCCGCTACTGCGCGCTCTGTCACGCGAAAGACGGCACCGGTTACGCCGCCGACAACGCCCCTTCGCTCATCAGCCGCACCTTCCTCGAGAGCGCGGACGACGCCTTCATCGCCAGCGCGATCCGTCTCGGGCGCTCGCGCACCGCGATGGGCGCCTACGGCAAGAGCCGCGGCGGCCCGCTCGAGGAGCGCCAGATCGACGCCATCGTGCGCTTCCTCCGCAGCCACGGCACCCGGGCTCGCTCCCTTCCCGGTGGGCCCCCCAACGGCGACCCCACGCGCGGACAAGCGATCTTCGTGACTGAGTGCGAAAGCTGCCACGGCACCGAGACCGAGCGAAAGACCGCGATCAACCTGTTCAATCCCGAGCTCCTCGCGTCAGCGTCGCCCGCGTTCCTCCGTTACGCGATCGTGCACGGCCGGCCCCCGACGCCGATGCCCCCTTTCGGCGGGAAACTCAGCACGGGCGAGATCGAAGATCTGGTCGCCTGGCTCCGCAGCAAAGCCCCCGCGCCGTCCCCCGTGGCCTCGGCGCCGCCCATCGCCTCCACCGACGTACCGGTCGTCATCAACCCCAAAGGCGCACCGCCGAAGTTCACGCTCCGCGACGAGCGCTTCGTTCCCGCTGAAGAGGTGAAGAAGGCTCTCGAGGAACGCCGCCGCATGGTCATCGTCGACGCGCGTTCCCCCGCCGATTGGGCGCTCGAGCGCATCACCGGAGCGATCTCGGCGCCCTACTACGACGAGGCGGCGCTCGCCCGGATCCCGAACGACGGCACCTGGGTCGTCGCGTACTGCGCTTGTCCGCACCACGCGTCGGGCGAGGTCGTCGATAAACTACGCAAGCGCGGCTACAAGCGCACCGCCGTGCTCGATGAAGGCATCCTGGTCTGGAAGCAACGCGGCTACCCCGTCACACCGCCGGCGACCACGCCGCCAGCGACCACGCCACCCGCGCCCAAGCCGCCGGCCCCGAAGAAATAATGGCGGCGGACATCGAGTCACCGAGTGACGACCCGGGCGAACAGCCCGACGATCGCGTCACTTACCTGTGGGATTTCTTCGGTCCGAACGCCGTCAAAACGGCCCTTCATTTCGACCGACACCTGGTCGAGTTCCTGACCAAGCACGGCCTGGTTGGTTGCGAGACGGGGACGGAAAGTTCGGGCGAAGGGCACGCCGCAGCGTTTTGCACGACGCCCCCCGACGCATGCGCCGCCGTCGAGCGCGCGCTCAGGCCACGCCGCCGAAGGTAGCGGCGTCAGCGCTTCTTCGCGACCAGCACCAGGAACCCGCCGAACCACCGGAGCGGGCTCCGGACCAGCGCACGTTCGATCGAAGGCAGCATTTTGCCGACGATCGGCAAGTCGTGCACGAACGCCGCCGGTGTGACGACCCTGATCCCGCACACCTCGACCAGCTCCGCGCCGGCGGGCACCAGCGCCCGAAGCTTCGGGGGGGCGTCCCAGCGCGTGTAGACGTCCGCTTCGGTGCGGCCGTCCGAGATCTTTCCGGGCCCCGCCACGCGCTTGGCGAGAAAGCGGAGGCTCCACGGGTTGTAGAGCTCCGCAACGACGTGCCCACCCGGCCGGCACACCCGTGTCATCTCGCCCAGTGCGCGCGCAATGTCGGGAACGTGAGCGAGCACCTTGAAGCTGCACACGGTGTCGAACGAGCCATCAGGATACGGAAGCTCGGTCGCACTCGCCTCGCGCACGGAAAGGCCGCGCGACCGCGCGAGCTCGAGCATGCCGGGCGACAGATCCACGCCTTCGGCACGCCGCGCCACCGCGGACAGGCGCGACAAGATGAGGCCCGTCCCGCACCCGACCTCCAGCACGTCGCGATCCTTTGCAAGCGGTAGCACCACGTCGAGCTCGAGTTCGTCGAGGAGCGCGTGGTAGCCGTGGTGCCGCTCACGCTCGTAGCCCTGCGAAAAGTCGTCGTAGTAGGCGCGCGAGTGCTGATCACGAGCAGGGTCGTCGGACGTGGGCATGGCGAAGCGCGGAGCATCCCCAATGCTCTGCCTTCGAGCAAGGCTAGAGCGCATTTCGCAACCCCGCCGGGGAGGAATGGAGCCCTAGCGGCGAAGCCGGCCGGTCAGAGGGCCGCGGGGGCCTGGCTCTCGAAGCGACGGGGATCGGTGGCGGTGATGATGCGGTTGATGCCGGACTGGTTGAAGCCCTTGTAGCCGTCGTTGCGCTCGAGCAGCTCGAAGTGGGACCCGAGCGAACCGTCGCGGCCGAGCCGTTCGGCTTGCTCGGTGGTGATGAGTCCGGAGCGGGCCGCGAGGTCTAGACGCTCCGGCGCCACGCGCCAGGTTTCCCCGCGGGTGAAGGCCTGGCGCAGATGCGGAAAGTCGGTGAAGGGCGCCATCACGCCGACCCCCTCGCGCTCGAGCTGCGTGCGAACGGCGTCGAAGTCGAACTGGCACTCGAGGTGGTGCATTCCGGCGGCAAGGAAGGCCTCACCGTGCAGGGCGCACCAGAGCCCGACCGTGCCGAGCGAACCGCGCGGCGCGAGACCGGCGTGCGCGAAATCGCCGTTCACCTCGTCGGGAGAGAGATCGACGTCGGCGAACACGCAGATGCCGAGCTCTCGGTGCTCCATCACCTGGGCGCCCCACCCTGCTTCGTGCCCGGCGTAGAAGCGCTCGCGACACTCGAGCCCGAGGAGCTCGAGCGTTCTCACGAGCGAGGCGAACGACTCGCGACTCGAGCGGTACGTGTGGTGATCGCGATTGTTCCAGCCGAGACCCAGCGCGTCCTGCTTGCCCTTTTGCACGCGCGCCGCTCGGTTGCGTCGCTCATAGAAGCGCCGCTCGGCCTCGAAAAAGAGCTCGCACGCGACGGGTTCGCCGAGGTCGCGCTGCGCCTCGCGGATCACGACCGCCGCGGCCTGGAAGCCGCGTTCCGGGTCGCCGAGGGGGCGCTGGCGCAATCTGAACGCTTCGAGGTGACGCTGGCGGGCGGTGACTCCCGGCCCCCGCGTGATGCCGGCACTCGTCGTGACCAGAGCGCGCGAGCTGCTTCGTTCGACGACGAAGAGCTCGGCCTCATCGCTACCGACGAGAGCGCGCCGGACGAACGCGCCCCCATGCCCTTCGAGCGCGCTCGCCGGACGGCCGCCGGACGCCTCGAGAAAATCCACGACCGATTCGACGCGCAGGTACGCTCGCGCTTTCCCGTACGGCCTGAGCTCGATCAACGGCAGGACGGCCTTCGGGTGCTCGAACAGTTCGGAGCCGGCAGCCAGCCCCTCGACGCCGGCAGCCACGAAGCCGTTGGCCTTGAGCCGCGCTCCGAGGCCGCTGTCTCCGGCGACGGAAAGCACGTCGACCGAGTCCAAAAAGCGCGACCCTGCTTCGGCGTGCATGCGCGCTGCAAGCGCGCGCGCCGTCGGCGACGAAGCGAGAAATCGCTCCGCTATTTCCCCGGCGAGCCTCGCAGCGCTCGGCTCCGGCGTGAACGTGATCGTTGATGGAGTTGCCACCCCTGAAGTGTACCGGGCGGTTTGCACGCCACAAGGCAACTCCTCGAGCACTTCCACCAAGAGAGCGCGCGTGTCGTACCCTTGACTACCGATGCACCCGGGTGCCCCTTGCGCGCCGGAGAACGCGTTCCAAGATTAAGGGATCCGGGGGCGCAAATCGCCCGGAGCTCGGTGCCACATGCAACGCGTGATCATCCTCGGCGCCGGCAAAATCGGCCGCACCATCGCCTGCCTGCTCACGACGAGCGGTGATTACGCGGTCACCGTCGGCGACCACGACGAAACGGCGCTGGATCTGATTCGAACGCGCGTGCCGAAAGCGGTCCCCGAGCGCGTGGACGCCACGGACAAGAAGGCTCTTTCCGCGATCGTGGCGGAACACACGGTCGTCATCTCGGCGCTTTCCTACGCGCACAACCCGCTCGTCGCCGAGGCCTGTGCCGACACCGGCGCGAGCTATTTCGACCTCACTGAAGATCGCGAAACGACGCGCCGTGTCCGCGCCGTCGCCGAGCGCGCCCGCCCCGGGCAAGTCTTCATGCCGCAGTGCGGGCTGGCCCCGGGCTTCGTTTCGGTGGTGGGTAACGACCTGACGCGCGGGTTCGACCGCCTCGACCGGGTTTACATGCGGGTCGGCGCGCTTCCGCGATTTCCGACCAACGCGCTCAAGTACAACCTGACGTGGTCGACCGACGGGCTGATCAACGAATACTGTAACCCTTGCGAGGCGATCCACGAGCGTGAGATCCGCGAGGTCCTGCCGCTCGAAGGTCTCGAGCAATTCTCGCTCGACGGCGTGCGCTACGAGGCGTTCAACACCTCCGGCGGCCTCGGCACGCTGTGCGAGTCGCTGCTCGGCCGCGTGCGGGAGCTCAACTACAAGACCATCCGCTACCTCGGCCACCGCGACCTGATGGCGTTCCTGTTGAACGAGCTCCAGCTCTCCAAGCAGCGAGACCTGTTGAAGGGCGTGCTCGAGCGCGCCGTGCCGGTGACGTTCCAGGACGTCGTCGTCGTCTTCTGTGCCGTCTCGGGCTGGAAGAACGACATGCTGGTCCAGGTGACCGACGCGCGGAAGGTCTACAACGCGACGTTCGACGGGCAGAACTGGAGCGCCATCCAGCTCACCACCGCGGCCGGCGTCTGCGTGATGGTGGATCTCTTCGCCGAGGGAACGCTCGGGAGCGGCTTCGTGCGGCAGGAATCGGTGACGCTCGAGAGGTTCCTCAACAATCGCTTCGGCGCGCACTACCAGTCCCCGACAGCGAGTACCTTTTCGCTCGCCACACCGGGGTTTCTCGGGGAGCTCACGTGAACGCGGTTCATGCCGCGCTCGAGCGGCTCGGCGTGGCGGCACCGTTCGCCGGCGTTTCGATCGGAGCGCACCGTGTCCACGGCGAGGGCGAAGTGCTCGAGGTCCACTCGCCGATCGACGGCTCGCGGCTCGGTTCCCTGCGGATGGCTTCACCCGCCCAGGCGGTCGAGGCGATCGAGCGCGCGGGCGCGGCCTTCGCCGCGTATCGGGCGATTCCAGCGCCTGCGCGGGGCGAACTGGTGCGCCGCTTCGCCGAGCTCCTGCGCGCGCACCTGGAGGACCTTGCGACCGTGGTCAGCGCCGAGGTCGGGAAAATCACCGCCGAGGCGCGCGGCGAGGTGCAGGAGATGATCGACATCGCCGACTTCGCGGTCGGCCAGAGCCGCCAGCTCTACGGGCTCACCATCGCGAGCGAGCGCAAGCATCACCGCCTCACGGAGCAGTGGCACCCGCTCGGCCCGGTCGGCGTGATTTCGGCGTTCAATTTCCCGGTTGCCGTCTGGGCGTGGAACGCGGCGCTCGCGCTGATCGCCGGTGATCCCGTGGTCTGGAAGCCTTCGGAGAAGGCGCCGCTCTCGGCCCTTTCGTGCCATGCGCTGCTCGTGCGCGCGGCGGCCGGGCTCGCGGACATCCCCGACACCGTGTCGTCGGTCGTCATCGGTGGCGCCTCGATCGGTGAAGCGCTGGCGCGCTCGCCCGGGCTCCCGCTGGTCTCCGCAACCGGCTCGGTGCGGATGGGCCGGAGTGTCGCGCAGACGGTGGCCGCGCGGCTCGGTCGCTCCCTGCTCGAACTCGGCGGCAACAACGCGATGATCGTCGCGCCGAGTGCGCGACTCGACCTCGCCGTGCGTTCGGCGCTCTTTTCCTGGGTCGGCACGGCGGGTCAGCGCTGCACCTCGCTCCGGCGCCTGATCGCGCACGTGAGCATCGCCGACGAGCTTCACGCCCGGCTTGTCACCGCCGCCAAGAGCGTCACCATCGGCGACCCGCGCGAACCCGGAACGCTGATGGGCCCGCTGATCGACGGAGCCGCGCTCGACGCCATGCAGGGTGCGCTCGCGCTGGCGAGGGCTCAGGGCGGCACGGTGACCGGCGGCGAGCCGTTGATCTCGGGCGTCCCGACCGGCGGCGCTTACGTGCGGCCCGCACTGGTCGAGATCGACGCGTCCGCGCCGATCGTGAAGGAGGAAACCTTCGCGCCGATCCTCTACCTCATGCGCTACCGCGCGTTCTCGGACGCCATCGCCATTCAGAACTCGGTCCCCCAGGGCCTGGCGAGCTCGATCATCACCGACGACGCGCGCGAGGCCGAGCTCTTTTGCTCCGCCACCGGCTCCGACTGCGGCATCGCCAACGTGAACCTCGGCACGAGCGGCGCCGAAATAGGCGGCGCGTTCGGCGGCGAAAAAGACACCGGCGGCGGCCGCGAATCAGGCTCGGACGCCTGGAAAAACTACATGCGCCGCGCCACCAACACCATCAACTACGGCGACGACTTGCCACTCGCGCAGGGGATCAAGTTCGGGGAGTCGTAGCCCCCGGGCGAGCGCCATGGGCCCTTGTCCGTTCAGGTTCGCACGCTAGACTTGAGCAACTCACCCCCGCGGCGGCGGATCCCTGATTCATGACCGACCTCACGAACCAGATCCTGATCGAAATTCGCGATGAAATCCGCACCACTCGGACGGATCTCTCAGGGCGCATCGACGAAACGAACCAGCGTCTCGACCAGACCAACCAGCGTCTCGACCAGAGCAACCAGCGTCTCGATCGGCTCGAGCGCCGCCAGGTAGAAGGCGAGATCCGCATCAGCACCGAGGTCGTGGCGCTCACTGGCGCGCTGAATCAGCTGAAGGACACGCTGCTCGAGGACCGGGATCTGCGCCAGACGGTGCTCGATCACGAACGACGGCTGAGGTCACTCGAAGCAACCAGGACCTGACGGCGTTTGCGGGCTCTGCTCGTCCTTTTTTTGTTCGGGTGTGCGCCCGCACCGGCAGCCTCCTCGCCCTCGTCGCCCACGACGAGCCTGTCCCCGTCACCTTCGCCGAGCGATTCGGCTCCCGCGAAACAGGCGGCACCTGCTTCTTCGACGGAAGGCGCCCCCGGTCGGCCAGGCTCAGCAGAAGCGACCGCAAAGCCCGCCCAACCGGACGCTGCCACCGCGCAGGGCAGGCCCACCGACGCGAAGGTGACCAGCACCAGCGTGGCACCTCCCTCCGACTGCCTTCCGTACGGTGACACCGTCGTCCTTCGCGGCGTGCTCCAGCCCCCGGCGCCCCCTGACCCGTCCGCCCCGCCCAAGAAGAAGACGAAACTCCCCCCCGCCAAACCCGCCTGGCGCTTTGAACTAGCGTCGCCTCACTGCGTTGGAGCGCCGCCCGCCCCGGATTGGCGCACCCAAGCCTCCGTTTCGACGATGCTGCTCATGCCGATCCACGGCGTCGATGCGAAGTACAAGGGCCTCGAAGGCAAGCTCGTCGAAGCGACGGGCGTGCTCGTCGGCATCAAATCGGGCAGCGAGGTTCATGTTCTGTACGTCATCCGCGAGCTCTCGGCGGCGACTCTCGCTCCGGAGTGATCCCTACGGGTCGTACACGTCGCGGATCGACGCGTCTTTTTCGAACTGAGCCTTGGCGTAGGGACATTTCGCCTGAACGCGGGTCCCGGTTTCGCGCGCCCAGGCGACGGCGGCATCGAGCAGGCGGCGCCCGACGCCTTGACCCTTGAGCGATGCGTCCACCTCGGTGTGAAGGATGACGATGCGATCCTCGGCGAGGCGCCCGTAGGCCTGCTCGGCAATCCGCTCTCCCTCGCGCTCGATCAAGAACGCCCCAACGCCGTTCTCTTCTTCACGCCGTACCTCGAGATCAGACTGCATGGACGAATCCTTGGCTGTTCATCTTAGGGCCCGGGGCCCGGCGGGCGGATGCTCTCGGGCGTTCCGGCGTCCAGCCGGTGGCCGGTGATCAAGCGCGAGCCCCGCTGGTAGGTGAAATACGACCAGGCCCAGTCGAGGAGCACGACGATGCGGTTCCTGAAATCGATCAGGTAGACGATGTGGAGCAGGAGCCACGCCGCCCAGGCGAGGAAACCCGAGAGGCGCAGCCGGCCGATGCGCGCGACGGCGCGGCTGCGCCCGATCGTGGCCATGATGCCCTTGTCGACGTAACGGAACGTCTCCCGGGGTTTCTCGTCGATGGTGCGCGCGATCTGGCGCGCCACGAAGCGGCCCTGCTGCATCGCCACCGGGCTCACGCCGGGGAGCGCCGCCGTCTCGCCCGCCGGCACGAACGCGGCCGCGTCGCCCAGACAAAACACGTCCGAATGGCCCGGAATGCTGCAATCCTCCCGCACCAGGATGCGCCCCGCGCGATCGAGCGGCACGCCGAGCGTCCCCCCGAGCGACGCGGCCTTGACCCCGGCCGCCCACAGCACCGTCGACGCCTCGATCCGCTCGTCGCCGCACACGGCACCGTGCGCATCGATCGACGTCACGCGCGTGTGCGTCCGTACGTCGACGCCCATCGCCTTCAGCGACGCCGTCGCCTTGGCAGAAAGATCGGCGTCGAAGCCAGCGAGGATCCGCTCGCCGCCCTCGACCAGCACGACCCGCGTCGCATCCGGCCGAATGCTGCGAAAATCGCGCGAAAGGACGAACGTCGCGAGTTCGGCGATCGCCCCCGCGAGCTCCACGCCCGTCGGCCCGCCGCCAATCACCACGAAGGTGAGGTGCCGCCGCTGTCGCTCAGGGTCGCCCTCGCGCTCGGCCGCCTCGAACGCGAGCAGCACCCGGCGCCGGATTTCGACCGCGTCGTCGAGATCCTTGAGCCCCGGCGCGACGCGCGCCCACTCGTCGTGCCCGAAGTACGAATTCTGCGCGCCCGGCGCGAGCACCAAGAACTCGAAGTCGAGCGGCGGACACTCCCGCGTGTGCACCTTCTTCGCCACCAGATCGACGCTCGTCACCTCGGCAAGCAGCACGCGCGCGTTCTCCTGCCCGCGAAGCACGCTGCGGATCGGCGTCGCCACCTCGGCCGGCGAAAGCCCCGCCATCGCCACCTGATAGAGCAACGGCTGGAACAAGAAATGGTTCGACCGATCGAGCAACGTCACGTGCACCGGCGCCTTCCTGAGCGCCTTCACGACCGCCAGCCCGCCGAAACCACCCCCGATCACGATCACCGAGCGACGGAGCTTCATCGAGAACCGTCCGGAGATGCTAGGCTGCCTCGCCTCGGGCAGGTAGCTCAGCGGTAGAGCGCTGGCCTTACAAGCCGGATGTCGCAGGTTCGAAACCTGTCCTGCCCACTGATAAACATGCCGGATTCGCGATCCTCGGTCCAGCGAGGGAGGTCTGCGGGTACCTCTGCGGGTACCTCGATTCGGGTTCGGTGACCCCCTCGTGGGCGTGCGGGTACGTGTTGCGGGCACCTGAAGGCGCGCCTCGTCACGGTAGCCTGCCGGCCTCTCGTCCAACGTCCAGAACAAGACGGCCTTTACTCGTCTGGTTCCGGCCGACGGTACCGTCGTTCGAGCGCTCCGACATTTGCTGCTCAGCCAGGATTTCAGGTGAGGCGAAAGGGTTCCGCTGCGGAGCGCCTCTGCGCGTTCGGCGATAGGTCTGATCGCCCAGTGCTGATCCTGGCGCTCGGCAGCGATGCGCAGCACCGCGTTGGCCCTGTAGACGAGCTTGATCGCTGACAAGAACGGACCCGTGGCGCCGGACCACACTTCGTCCGAGACCATTAGGAGGGTTGGGCCGCAGGTGGAGCCGATGCGCCAAAGATCCTTGCCCCCAAGTTCAGCTAGACGCGGCGAGTCTTGGTCAACGCGGCACACCCAGATCCATTTGATTGCCTCGCCGCACCGTTCGCAGCGCGTCCCGTCGTCATCGCGCTCGATATCCTCGATGGACCAAGGTCCCACCCGCACCATGGCCCTGATTGTCAGCATGCACAGAGCCTAGCTGAACCGCCGGCTCTGAGGCCGAAGCGAACCTGACCCAGTACCGGGGTCACCGGCTCGCCCTTCCACCGCGCCCCGCGCTGGCGCCTCGCTCACGAGCTTTCACCCCTCGGGTCGAGGCTTTGGGCGTCTGTTCCGAAGGGCTCTCCGACGCCAGCGTCAGGCTCGCGAGGCGACCGGTCCGACGCCCCCTTGATCGCCGCGAGGCGCTTGCCCTCGAGCACGATGGCCGCCTGCAGCTCGGCGGCCGTCTCTTCGATGGCGCTGTCGTAAGCGTGCCCATCGAGCGGGTCCCGTGCTCGGAGGCTCGCGGCGGTGCTTCTAATGCCCGAGAGCGCGCCCTTCAGGACAGCGACGTTTTGGGTGATCTGGGTGGAAACGTTCAGAAGTGCAATTCGGTTGGCCCGCTCCTGAGCCCGAGCGAGGCGTTTTTGTGATGTTGCGAGCTCCTGCTGCGCATCTCGCTGCTCTTCAAGAACACGGCGATTGTCTCGGAGCTCCTGGCGCTGCACGTGCACCGACCAGAGCGCGCCAACCACCGCGAAGAGCGAAAGGAACGAAGCCACAGGGGCAAGAGCGTCACCGATGTGCGCGTGCCACTCGAGATCGTGAGATGTCCGCAGCCAGGCATAGGCCGCTCCCAGCCCGAACAACGCGAGAGCACCGAAGGCGAGCACCCATGGGGGTGCCCGCCCGTCATCCACCTTCGTCGGTTCGGTCATGGCGCCCCGCCGTCCCGAAGCGCCTTGACGGCCTCAGCAAGCAACGGCGCGAACTTATCCCGGAGGTGAGCATCGAGGAGCTGACGGGCCTCCTGCAGCCGGTCCTCCCACAGCTGATCAGTCTCGGCCGCCATCACCCTGTTTCCCGCTCTCGTTCGCCTCGTGCGCCGCCTGGTTGAACCCCGCCACGTAGGCGAGTTCCAACCCTGCCGTGTGTGCGAGAACTGCTGACCCTCGAAGGCGCAGGGCCAGCTCTTCGAGGGTCTCTCCGTTGCGGGGTGGGTGCAACCGTTCGATCGCGCTCCGGAGCACTTCGACCGCTTGCTCGGCTGTCTTGTGGGTGGCGTCGAGGCCGGGGAAAGCGCGAGCGTTCATGGTGCCACCTCGTGCTCCGGGTCGGGGGTGACGAGCTCGGCGCTCTCCCGGAACTCCTCGTGATCCCGAAGCCACCCGAGCACGCTTTCGCCGTTCTGAAGCAGCGAGACGATGCCGCAGAGCGCGTCGTGCTGCTCGTTTCGTGTCAGCACCGAGGACTCCGCCACCCATCCAGACTCATCCAGGCGCTCGCCGTCACTCGCCGTGAAGGTCGCGACGGTGACGGCTTTCAGCATGGCGCCGGCCACGCGCATCAGCGCTCGCTCTGCCTCGCCGGGTTCGGTTGAGACGAAGAGCCCGCCGCTGACCAGCACCGAGAGCGACGAGAGGTAGCGCTCGCGTGCGCGCTCCCGGTTCCTTCGCGTGGAAGCGTTGTCGGGGTGGCTCATCGGCGCACCGCCCCGAGCTCCAGGAGCTCGATCGCTTGGTCGATGTCACCGAGCATCGAAACCTCGCACGCCCCCTGACGGGGCTTCCTGGGCATCGAACGCGGCGCCGTTCGGCACCGGTCCCGGCGGGAGGCAACCCCGCCGATGCTTGCCAGAGCCCCGGCGAGCTCCCCGAGCGCGCCGCTGGTGTCCTCGGGCACCCAGCTGAAGCGAGCGACCGGAGCGCCGCTCGCCTCCCGCTCCACCACCACCGTCAGCATCCCGTCGGTGGTCGTGAAGGACGACCTGTAGCCCTTCGCGCTCATCGCTCGGCGGTCCCTTCCCTCTTCTGGGGTTCCTGCCACCTGTAGACCACGTCCGCGGACGCCTCGAGCCGGCTGGCGATCCTAAGCAGCATCATCCCGAAGTCGCTCGGGTCCACCGCCTCCAGGTCCGTCGCGTGGCAGAGGACCTTCAGATCCTGCGCTGCCGCGCTCATGGCGCTGCAGGCAATTCGGAGCGCGTCATCGGGGCACGGCTTGTGGTGTTCAATGATGCAGTTGTCACCTGTGAAGTCCAGGAGCTGACGCTTGGTGAGCGTGTAGCTGGCGAGCGTCCCGTCCGACGCCGCGAAGGTGGTGTTCTTCTTCACGACGCACCGCCCGCCGCCTGCTCGGCGTGCTCTCCGCTCTCGTCCTTTGCCGGTTTCCACTCGGAGTGCTTCGCCCGGAACTCGGCGAGCATGATCGCAAGCCGCGCCCGCTCCGACGCGCGAAGGAAGGCCATGCTGTCCAGTTTGGCGGCTGAACCGTTCGCGTCCATGAAGAGCTCGAAATCGTCCGCCGCGGATCGCAACCCTTCGAGCGCAACACCCAGCGCTGCGCCCTCTACACCTCCGTCGCTCTGAAGCGTGCAAAGGGCTTGCTCGATCACTTCGAGCGCGTCCCGGAGCATGCTGTCCCGGGTCTCGGGTTCGGGGGTCAAGTGCCCGGCGACGTACTCAAAGTCACGCGCGGTCGACCGAAGCACCTGGCTGACCTGGTCGTTGTTTGCCTTCCTTTCGCGAAGCGCCTTCAGCAACGCAATCACAGCCGGCAACGTCCTGCCGCCGCTCACACCATTCAGCTTCGTGAGGGCTGCCTCGTCCTCGGGCGTGAGACCGGTGGGGACCGGCTGGCTGGGCTTGATCCGCGATCGTTCTGCGGCCCGTCGGATCTCAGCATCGACGGGCTTTTCGGTCGGCTGCTTCCGGCCCTTGGACGTTCGTGCGATCTTCTTTTTCGTCATGGGAACTTATCCTTCCTGTGGCCAGGGCCCGGGTCGGTGACACGACGCCGGGTCCACTCTCTGTGGGTTACCGCTTGCCCTTCACCGAACGCTTCGCTTTCAACGTGACCCCGAGCTTTTCCGCGTAGGCCTTGATCGCCCGGCGAACGACATCCGAGCGGTTCCGCTCTTCCTTCGCTGCTAGCGCGTCGAGGAGCTCTATCTCCTCGGGGTCCAGTCGAAGCGCGATGATCGGTTTCCTTGGCATGCGCCCTGACTTGTAGCACCGGGTATAACCGGGTTCAACCAGAATGTTTCGGACCTGCTGGGCGGGGCGGACCGGAGGGCACCGGGACGCCCCCCTCGAAAGGCGGGGGCTTCACAACCTGGTTCGGGGGCTTAGGGGGTGCCGGCGGGGACACAGGAGGTGGACGCGTGAGCGCCCAGCCAAGCGAGGCCGCTCCGGCCAGCGCCAAGACTCCCGGGAAGTCATATTCCAGGATAGCGCGGAACCAGTGCACCACCCGGTGGCGACCGGCCGGTGCCACGCGGAGTCTGCCGCGGCGTGACCAGCTGGTTAGAAGTCGCTGCGTCGGCTCAGGAATGCGGTCCTTCATCTGCGCGTGACAGCGCTCCACCAGGCCAAGCTCGTATCGAGCGGCCAAGTACAGCTCATCCGCCGCCCTCGTCTTCTCCCAGGTCTCACGCCGGTTGCGCCAAGTCGCGCTCACAAAGTGGAGCGCTTGGTACCCTAGGACGGCGAGGAGCGCGTATCCAACCGGCTCCGCCTTCCCGTCGAAGTCGATCCCCAACGCGCCCAGTTTGTTCGGCACCTTGGTTAGCCCAACGAAAAGCGCTAGCCCACCGACAACGAGCGCGTTCCGTCGGAGTTGCTGCGCGTATCCGTCGAGAGCAATCGGCTCGGCGAAGACCGCTGAAGGGAGCTGGGGATATATGTCCCTCCCCAGATCCGCCAAGAGTTTTTGGAGCCTCTCCGGACGCCCTTCCTCAGCTGGCGCTGGATTAACCAGCACGCGCATCTCCTCTGGCCACTCAATCGGCCTCCCGTCGGCCTTTTCCTGAACACTTAGGATGATCGTGCCGATGGCTTTCCTGTCGGGATCCAAGACCAGTCGCGGTGGCGTCCGCACCGATCCCCGTCGCGAGGAAAACATGACATCGAAGATACTGCCCCAGGCTCACCGCCGCGAGCCGGAACACAGCGATAGGTTGACGCCAGCCCGCCCCCAGGCACCCTCGCTGATCCCCTGTCCCGCCGAGACCAGCTCCCCCTAGAAGCCGTCCGGGATCTCCTCGGCATCGCCCGAGCGATGTACGCCGCCGGCAAGCGTGAGAGCGCCACGGAGCCGCGTCTCACCGAGCTCGTCGAGGTCGGGAAAAAGCTCGCGCTGGCGCTCCGCCTGGCCTCCAAGACGAACCCTGACACCGTCGGGCACCGGGCAGCCTGGGACCACGCCGAGGACGCTACGAGCCGCCTGACGCGCATGATCTCGGCGACCACCCCGGCAGCGCCGATCATCGAAGCGGCGGCGGTTCGGATCCGTCGGATCGGGCCGCCACCGACAAAGGGCGACGAACGGCGGGCGGCTACCCGGCGCCGGGGCTGACCCCGATCGCTTCCCAGGCCCGCTCGTCGAGCACGATCGACCGCATGATCATGCGGTCTCGCGGACGTTGACGAGGGCGCAGTCGTCCTGTCTCATGCTCCCCGGACTTGTACGCCCGGGCCGGCAAGAGGGGTTCGGGGGAGAGGAACGCCATGAGCCAACAGCAGCCGCCGCAGGGGTATGGACCGCCACCAGGAGGGTACGGCCAGCCACCTCCCGGCTGGCAGCCACCGCCGGGGGGGTGGCAGCCACCACCGGGTTACCCAGGCTACCCGCCGGCACCTCCGAAGCCATCCTGGTACCACGCGTCGATCATTGTCGGGTTGTCACTCCTCTTCTGTTGGCCGGTTGGTCTGTTGCTGCTTTGGACGAGCAAGACAACCTCGATGGCGACGAAGGTTGTCGGCACGGCCATCTTCGGTGGCATTGGGCTGCTGATCACCGTGGGGATGTTCGCGGATGGCAAGCGCACGCACACGCCAGCATCAAGCACGCTGCCCGGCACTCCCGCGAACGTCGCCAACGTAGAGCGGAGCTCTCCACGCGCCGTGGAGGCGGAACCGGTCACCGAATCGTGCCTCCAACTTGCGCAGAAGTTTGGCGTTCAGTCGAAGCTCTCGGACCTGCAGAAAGAGGAGCTTTGGAAAAGCTATGCCGGGAAGTCCTTTGCGTGGAGCCTCAAGATCACCGAGGTCAGCTCCGGCATTCTCGGGGGTTTCTCGGTTCAGGCGACCTGCGCGCCGAATTCGCCCAGCATGATCCAAGACGTGATCATCTCGTACGACAGCGACGCAAAGAGCTTCGTGATGGGGCTTGAGAAGGACAACACCTACACCCTGAAGGGCGTCTTGAAGCACTCCTCCTCGATGTTGGGCGTGACGGCCGACGGAGTGCCGTAGGCTTCGACAGACCCCTCGAACTCGCCCCCGGGTGGTACGCTCTCCCCGCTGCCCCGGTGCGCGAACCACCCCCCTGGTTCCCGCCGGGGTGGCGTTTCGCTTAAGGCTTCCGGCGCTTGACCCTGCGGTGCTGCCGGCGTGCGCTCGTCCAGGATGGCGTACCTGCTCGCTGTGCTCGGGGTCGTGTTCCTGCTCTACCTCTGGTCTCGACGTGGAGCGACCGCGGAAGCTCGTCGCGAGCTGCGTTCATTCAGTCACCGTGACTGCCTTGAGCGACGATCGCGCCACCGACTGGGAGTTTGACCTCGTGCGGATGACGCTCGCGGTCCAGGCCATCAACCTCTCTTCCGAACCGACCCCCAACCCGCCGCCGACGATCTACGACCTGCGTCGCAGCGACGGAGCTGCCTGGGAGGCGAAGCTGACCGAGGCGTCCAGGCGCGCAGCGATCGCGGAACTTGATGAAGAGCTGAAGACCCCTACGCCGCTACGAATGCTCCAGGAGCGCCGCGAGAAGCAGCGCTCCGACCTCGAACGCCCGCCCGAGTGGACGGCCATCCGAGACGACTTGGCGGGCCCGCTTGAGTCGCAATTCCAGCGGTTCACGCGCCAATACAGCGGGTGACGCCAGAGCGCCGCGCGGCCTAAGGGGGAGCGCGATCGTCCCCGCAGAGGCGAACGTCATGGGAACGAGCGCCACCTATCCGTCGTGCCTCCGTGCTCAGCCAGGGCGTCTTTGACCTCGCGGAGCTCGTGCGCGGCGATGGGCTCCCGCTTGGCCTCGAGCGACCGTAGGAGCGCCAGCGCTCGAAGCGGCGTCAGCGACGGGTGACGGTTCGCTTTCACCGTCGCCTCCCGCGCCCCGCCAGCGAATGCAGAGCGAGTCGGACGACCTGCCGCGGGTCCATGCAGAGGCGCGCTCCTAGCGCCTCCAGGAGCGCCGCGTCCTGACCCGCGAGCTCGAGAGCGATCGCGTGCTCGCGCTCGGCACCGACCTCGGCGACCCGACGATCGGGCACTTCGTCGACGTCGTCTCGGAAGGACATCAGAACGCCCCCGACGGCTCGAGCCTGATCGGCACCTTGCCCTTCGGCTTCTTCGTCACCTGAGCTCGACGTGTCTCGTCCTTGATCGTGACCTCGGCCGTGGAGTGCTCCTCGGTCCGGCTCTCGCTGACGCTTCGCGCAACGCGTTCCTGCGGGCTCACCATCTGCCCGGCGCCGGACGCCTTCGCCGCCTGCTCGCGATCGAAGGCGGCTCGAGCGTCACGGTTCATGGCCTCGTCGACCGTGGCGAAGAATCCGTCGCCCTTGACGAACCCCTTCACGCCCTCCCAGGCGTGCCCGCCGGCGGCCTTGTCCAGGCTCTCCCACTGCTTCCACGCGGCCACGGCCGCCCCGATCGCAAGCGTGATGGCGCCAAGGGTCAGGAGCAGCGGGGCGAGCGCGAGGTTTGCAGCGCCCGCGGACGCAGCACCCGAAATCTCGGCCGCCGTCGCCCGCCCCCTGGCGATCGCGTAGGCGTCGACGGCCGTCCGCCCAGCCCACCGGGCACCCGCCAAGAGGATCTCGGCACCCCTTGACGCGATCGCCGCCGCCCTCCCAAACAGCGTCGCGAACGTCTGCCGCTTCGTCACCAGGGTGTAGAACTCCACGGCGGAGGCCCACCCTCTCGTCGCAAGCGCAGCAGCCTTGCTCGCGCCCTCGGAGGCGATCGTGGCAAAGGTCAGTCGGGTCGTGGCGAATCGAGAGAACGCCAGCGCGCCCGCGCGAGCCTTCTCCGCGGCGACTCCGAGCCAGGTGGCCCCCGTGGACGTTGTCGTCGCCCCAGTGAGAATCGTATGGGCCGCGGCGGCACCTCGAGCCAAGCCACCGACCGCGCCTGTCGCGAGGTTCGCGGCGGCCATGGCGATCTCGAAGAGGAACACCGCCGCACGCGCGCCCTTGACCGCAACCGAGAAAGCGACGAAGCCGCCCGTCGCAGCGACAAGAAACCCGAACCCCTTCCCGAGGTCCCGGACGTTTTCCGACCAGGAGCGAGACGGGGCCAGCACGTCCCGCACGCCACCGAGCGGACCGAGCACCGCCTGAGCGGCATCGCGGACACTCCCAAGCGCCTCGGCGAAACCGCTCGCGAAGACACCGGGGCTCGCGCTGATCAGGGCGCGGTTCGCGTCCACCCATCGACCGGTCGCGTCGACGACGCCGCCGATCCTCGTGACCACGGGGTCGAGGAGCGGGAGCAAAGCATCGCCGAGGCTGATCGCAACCGCCTTGATGCGGTTGCCCATGATCTCGAGACGCTTGCTGCGGGTGCCCTCGATCTTCGCCGCTGCCTCCGCTGCTGCGCCGGCGGAGTTGGTGACCTTGTCCAGGTTCTGACGGAGCAGATCCGTCTTGCCGAGCATGAGCGCAACGGCACGGACGCCCTCGTCCCCGAAGACCTGCTGAAACTTTCCCTTCGTCTCGTCGCTCATCTGCGCGAAGGATCCGAAGCGCTTCTCGATGTTCGTGATGGTGCCCGCGAAGTCGATGCCGCCGCTCTCCGTCTTCGCGATCTCGAAGCGCAGCGCCTTCGACGCTTTCAACATCTGGCGCAGTGTCGCCGAGAAGGCGGTCCCCGCCTGCGAGCCCTGAAGGCCCGCGCTGTTCAAGGTGCCCACCGCGTTCGAGACCTGCTCGACGCTCACGCCGAACTGAATCGCGGAGGGTGCCGCCATCTTGAGCGACTCGTTCAGCTGCTCTAGGTTTTTGATAGCGAAGACCGCCTGCGTTTTCGCGAGCACGTCGCTCAGTCTCGTCATCTCCGCGGTCGAGTCCGCGGCCTTGTCGCCGAGATTTTGGAACACCACGGCCAGCAAGTTGCTCGCGGTCGTTGGGTCGCCGAGTGCCCCCGTCGCGAGCGTGAGCGCGGCGCGCGTGCCGGCGATCGCCTGTGCGGAATCCAAGCCCGCCGAACTCATGTCGTAGCTCGCCCTGATGAACGTGTCCGCCGAGTCCGCGTGAGACTTCGACCAATCGATCGCCGCGCGCTTCGTCTCCGCGAGCGCTGACTGGATCGTGCCCGCGACGGGCGTGATCACGGTCGCGACCGCAGCGAGCGAGTCCTCCACTTCGTTTGCAGACGTTGCGATCTTCGCCATACCGGCGCCCACCACTGCGCCGGCGGCGAGTGCCGTGACTCCCGCGGTTCGCATCATGCGGTCGACCCCAGCGGTGGCTCCCTCGACTCGGGCGAAGGCACGCGAGGTCATCCGAGCCATCCGACCGGCGTTCCCCTCGATGCGCGCAAAGATGCCAGAAAGGCGGTCATGACCCTTGAAGATCGCCTCGATGCTGAAGCGATTAGCCAAGCGCCGCCTCCCGCTGTGCCTCGGCGAGGCTCGCCCGAAGCAGTTGCAGCGACATCGCGCCGGCGCCCGACTCGTCAAACAGCAGAACGCACAGATCGTCAGCCGACTCGTCGCGCAGAGCCGCGCGGACCGCTGGCTCGACGTGGTGCGGAAGACCGGCGAGCCAGTGAGCACGGGGCGCGACCTTCACCGTTACGCGGGCGGGGTTGTCGGCGTTCAGGAGCGCGGCGAGGGTACGCACGTCCCACCTCGCGCGCGCCGCTGCACTCCACTGCTCGAGGTCGAGGGCTGCCGCTGTGATACTCGGGAAGGTCCCCTCTTTGAGGATGGCCCGTCGGCGCTGGAGGCGTCTTGCGAGGCTCATGAGTACAACACCGGAAGGGCCAGTTTCGCCTTTTGACCTTTTCCGAGGGTCTCCGGATGACCCAGCGGCAACGTCACCGAATTCACCGACGCACCCGCGGCGTTGACGATTCCGTCGACGACTGCGCTCACCGATGCCTGTGTGACCCGGTCGTCGCGCGGGAGCGCGGTGACGCCCTCGATGAAGGGATCTCGAGACTTGAAGTACTCCTCCAGCCCGACCTCGATTTCTTCCCGGATCTCCTGCGTGTCTGGCGTCAGCCCCTTGATCGTCACCTCAAAAGCGAGTCGCGAGATCGGCAGCACATAGACCCCATCGTTGACGGGGCGCACAGCGTCGATCGCCGCTTTCACCGCGTCACGCTCTGCCTGGCTAGGGATCCCGTCCGCGTGGTCGTCACACTCGATGTAGACCTCGACCGTCCCTGGTGCTCCCTTGTATGGGTACACGTTCAACACGTGCGGCACCTGCATCGCCCACTCGACGTAGTGCGCGGGCGCGCCGCCCTGCGGCTTTTTTTGGACGTGTGCGACGATCCTCGCCCGGTAGGCGTCAGCGGTCTCCGCCTCTGCGCCGTTGACCGCGGTCGACACCACCGTCGTGGTGCTGCCCACGTTCGCGGGGGTGTTGGCGAACGTGACAACGTCCCCCGGGGAGAGGTTGCCGATCACACCGGCGCCGCTCGAGTTGTCGACACCGTCGATCGAGACGGCTTTGATCCGAGCCTGGACGCTCGCCGCATTCAGCGGAACGTCAGCCTGTACCTCGTACACGACCCGCGTCGATTCGCGGATCAGCTTGGCGCCGGCCTTCAGTGATCCCGTCTGAGTGGTGACAGGCACGCTCACCACGAGCTCAGCCTGGACCGCGGGGATCGGGTCCCCGATCCCGATCAGCCGACCCCACTCGACGAGCGGGCGCACCCGCTTGCCGTTGATGGTCGTCCACTCCATCGACGCGTAGGCGACGAAGAGCTGGAGAAAGATAAACCCGGCGTACTTGAAGAGGATGATGACGACGCCGGCGAGCACCTTCGCGATCACCCGAAGGAAAGCCTTCGGGAAGATCGGGATCGTCTGCGCGAGCTCGCCTTCGAGCTGCGCGATGATGTTGGCGTTCAGCTCGGCAACGGTGGGCGGGGTCACGTTTGTTCCTCCTTCAAGTGAACCGGAGCCGCTCCGCTCCCCGGGGAACCTGAAGACCGCAGGCTCAACCTAGGGAGCGGAGCAGAGACGGCCGCTCCCACCACGCACACGATCGGCCCAACATTCCGATCGAACGCGCCGAGATCGCTTCGAGCTCGAGCCGGACAGAGAAACGGCTGGCGAGAAATCATTGTGCGCCCCCGGATCCTCGGACTCGCGTTGCGCGCTCCGGCGCGTCGCCGGTCCGGAGGCGCTCTGCGACGCGTAGGAGCACTCGCAGGGCGAGATCGGCGAGCTCGTCGACCTCGGCATTCGAGGGGCGTCGCTTCGGCGGAGCCTTCGGCGGCGGGCGCTTGCGCGCACCGAGGGCGATGTACGCGACCACGGCGGGGTGCTCGGCGTCGATGCGACCGTCGACCATCGCCGCAGCGAGCTGCTTCCGGCACGCTTTGGTGATCGCTGCGGCGGTCACTTTCGCGCGCCGAGCGAGCTCGGAGTGGCCGATCAGGTCAGCCATGGTCGGAGCTCCGTCGGTCGGTAAAGGCCTGAACCGCGGTAAAGGGTAAAGTAAAGGCGGGCGCCATCGGTAAAACCCGCGAGGGAGAGCGGTTTTTGCGAGAGGGTCGCGGGCGTCGCATCCAACGGCACCCGTACGCCGGCCGCCGGGCAGGACCCGCGACAACATCAATAGCCAAAGACATGGTGCCTCCGGAGCTGCCGAAGCAGCGCATCACGAGCGATGCCCTCGAGCCGCGGCCTGAGACGATGCAGCGCGGGTTCGAGCGTCGGGTGGGCTGGCACCCTCACCGACCGGCGAGAGAGGTCCCAGACCATGCTCGGCGCCAGCTTCCTGCGGACCGCGAAGATCGCTCGGCCCCCGTTGCGCCGCTCGAGCACCGCGTACTTCTGCTTCTTCTTGCGGGCCACGGCCAGGGCGATGGCGTTGCGCTGCTGCGGGCTCGCGCCCTTCCGACCTCGAGCAGCCTGGATGGCTCGAAGCCGTGAGGACGACCGAACCAGCTTCCCGTGCTGCCCGCCGATGCGCGCCACGTTCGTGGGGATCGGCTTGCTCTTGCCCTTGCCGCGGCGGGTGCTGCCCTCCTCGATCTTCCCGGCGTAGCTCGCCACCGAGCCGACCCTGGCCTCCATGCGCCGAGGGTCGAGACCGCGTGCTTTGTCGACCAGGATTGCCCGCTCGGTGAAGGTGTTCCGGGTCTCGAAGGTCCGCCGCACCTGCCCCTGCCACTCCTTCCGTGCCTCGAAAGCGGTGGTGTTGAGGGTGTCCCGTATCGCGTACGGGAGCGCCTGCTTCCTGGCCTTTTTGAGGTCCGAGATCAGCCGGTCGAGGCCCTTGAACTTGACGCTGATCACGCGGCCTCCGGCCCCTCGTCTTCGTCACGCACCGAGTCGGACTCGAGGACGATCCCTTTGCGAACCAGTCGCTCCACCTGAGCCCACGCCGGCGTCTCGTCGCTCGAGAAGTCTCGGAGCCGGACCGGGTCACCTGGGCCGAGTCTTCGCCCGTCGTGGAGCGTGATCGCCTGGAGGGGCGCGACCGCGTAGCGCGACAGCTGCCCTGCCCGAGCGCGCTCACACGAGGCCTCGTAGTCCCGCTGGGCCTCTGCGTCGCCGAAGACGATCGCGTAGCCGTGACGCAGGTTGACGACCTGATGCTGCGTCACGTCGCACCTCCGGGGAGCGAGCCGCGGTAGCCACGTCTCTGCATGAAGATTGCGACGACTTGATCGCCGAGGTCGCCGCCGCTGCGAGCGGAAGCCGAAGGCGTGGCTGGTGACGTGCCTCGGGGTGCCAGACCCGTCGCGGGCGCTCCGCTCGCGGCCTCGGCCTTCGCCTTCTCGGCCTGCAGGCGCATGATCGCGGACTGGAGCGCGATCTCTACATCGGGGCTCGCCGCGATCTCCTCGAGCAGGTCGATGGTCTCGCCGCGCGCCTCCTCCCGCGCCTCCTGGCGTCCTTCGTCGCGGTACTTTCTTCGGAAGTCGATGGTGGGTTCCACGTTGGTGCCTTTCAGTAGGTCAACTGCCTTGCGAGCTGGCGGATGATTGGAGCGAGCTGATCGCCGTCCCCAGCGCCTCGGCACTGCGCTTCGAGCGCCTCCGAAACGGGGACAACGGAAGGTGAGGGGTCGAATTCGGAGAGGATTTGGGTTCGCGGGGACCCGCCGAGCGCGATCTCGAGCCGCCGGACCTCTCGCTCGAGCTCGATGCGACGAAGGTTGTGTTCGCGGCGTGCAAGCCGCGCGGCGGCCACGCGTCCCCACGCCTGGACCTCGCGATCGAGCAGTTCTTCTTCTTCGGAGTGGTCGTCGAGCCTTGCCTGGAGCTCTGCTTTCTTGCGCTCGAGCTCGTCGCGCTCGTCGGCCGCCCTCTTCGCCTTCGCCTCGTCGAGCATGCCCTCGGCTCGCGTCACGTGCTCTTCGGCTTCGACCTCAGCCTGGCGCGCCGCGGTCACCGCCTTCAGAGCGGAAGGGTCGTCCTTGAATCGTGCCCGGGCGGCCACCACGGCTTCGGTGGCAGCGGCAAGATCAGTCCGGGCGCCGTCGAGCTGCTCCTGCAGTTCTTCGACGGTGGCGTCGCGCCTCTTGAGCCAGTCAGGGATCTTCATCGGGTCACGGGTTCCTTTCGGTAGTGGATTGGGGTGCGGGGGCGTTCATGCTTGCGCCGTGGGCTCCTGTGGCGAGTAGCGACGGAGTGCAGCTTTCAGCACCCGACCGAGCTCGATTCCCGCCATCGTCCCCGCGTGTTGACGTTCGAGCTCCGCGCGCTGCCGATCGATCTCGGCGGCCCAACGCATGGCCTCTCGCGTGCACGGACCTGGACCGTCGTCGGGTTCCGCTGCCGGCGGGGGCTCGAGCTTGTCGGCCCAAGCTTGGAGGCGCGCAGCAAGCCGGCGGGCTAGGTCGGGGACGAGGGACTTGAACCCCCGTCGGAGCGCGCGAGGAAAGGACGAAACCAAGCGTGCGCCTGTCCAGGTGCGAGCCCCGCTGCTCGCTCCCCGATGGGGTGGGTTGACGGGGTTCGAACCCAAGCTCACGCCGCCTCTCGTCGGTGGGCGGCCTCTCGAAGCAGGGCCAAAGAGCCTGGCGACACATCGCAGCCGGCGGCCACCGCCAGCACAACGTGCCGGCCCACGCCGAGTGCACGAGACGCACCGATGGGCCCGCGGCGCTCGAGGCAGTCGCGGACCATGGCTCGGATCTCGTCGGGAACCGTCCTCAGTCGAGCGTCACGATTTGCCATCAACTAATGAGCGTTCGATGGCTGGCTTGCGTGGGGAAACGGAAGTGCGAAAGGTGTTTCCGGAGGAGCGGGCGCCCTCACCTGGATTCGCGTCCTTTCGCGTCCCCATTCACGTCCGGGACGGGAATCGATTCGCGTCCCTTCCCGCCCCTTTTCTTAAGGGGCGGGACGTGAATCGAAAGGCTCGGGCCGGGAGTCCGGCTGCACTGGGTCCGAGGGACGCGAATCAGCTAGGCGGTAAGCTCGATCGCGGGTGCTCCCGTGTGGCACCACGTCCCCCGCTTCCTGCATCAGCCGAAGTGCAGAACGAACGTCGCTCGCCTTCCTTCCGAGCTTGCCGGCGATGGAGTCCACACCGCCCTGCTCGGGCTCCCGGGTGAAGAGCTCTCGAATCTCGGCCTTGAGCTGGTCGGTCCGGGCAAGGCGACGATCCCGCGAGAGCGTATCCGCCACGTGGTCCCGTGGCGGCGCGGCGGCCGCGGCGACGAGAAGCCCGGCCCTGGGGTTTGGCCCATCCGGCACGTCCGAGATCTCGAGCTCGAAGTCGTCGGCGAGAGTGCCGCTCGCCCTCGCCTTCTCGTGGCTCACACGGGTAGGTCCGCCGTGCTCGCTGCCTTCGAAGACGAGAACCGAGCCGCAGGCGTCGAAGAGCGCCCCGGAACCGCGGATCGCCATCTTCGCACCACCGAGCTGGGCGGCGTTCGGCTTTCGAGCGTGATGGATCACGACAACCGCAGCGCCGGTGCGCTCGCTCACTCGCGAAAGCATGTCGAGCACGCGACGTGCCTCGCTCGAGTTCTCGTCCAGCGTCGGTGCAGACGCCCGGAGCGAATCCACGAGCACGAGGTGGTAGCCGTCGACCACGCGCTCGATCTCCGCCTCGGCCGTGGCCTGGTCGAGGTAGAGCGGCGGCATGGTGACCAGCGTCAAGCGGCCGTCGACGTCGGTGGGGCCAAGCATGTTCGGCACCGCGAGACGCTGATACCGCTCCCGGGTGAGCCGTGAGCCTTGCTCGTAATCGAGGTGGAGAACCTTGCCTTGCGGCGCCGCGAACGACCCCCAAACGTTGCCGATTCCGGCCGCGATCGAGAGCGCGGCCGACTGAGCGGCGACCGTCTTCCCGCTGTACCCGTAGCCGGCCCAGAGCCCCGGTGCTCCGGGGCACAGGTCTATCGCCTTCACGACGTAGCGGACAGGTTCTAGCTGGGCGAAGATCTCGCCGGCGCCGATGCCTTCGAGCGGCGAGGGTCCGAGCCCGTGCGAGAGGCGCTCGAGCTCGTCCCTTGCAGCCGCAAGCCACCCGTCGACGTCAGTGAAACCGTCACCCCCAGCGGACGCCAGCCGCTGCCCGAGCTCACGCGCTTGTCTGAGGCGCCAGGCGTTCAGGACGATCGCCGCGTGCGTCTCGATGTGCGCGACCGCTGGTGTAGCGTCGACCAGCTGCGCAAGGTACGGAGTCCCCCCGACCCGAGCAAGCTGACCGCGGGTCCGGAGGTTGTCGGCGACCGTCACAAGATCAACGGGGCTGCCCTCGGCGTCGAGGGCCATCACGGAAAGCCAGACCTGTCGGTTTGCGTCCGCGAAGAAGTGCCGAGGGGCGAGCAGGTAGCGAGCGCGGGCGCGTGCTTCTGGATCGGCGATCGCAGCGGAAATCACAGCCGCTTCCGCGTCGAGGTCCCGCGGGGCCGTCGCTTCGCTCAAGCGAACCCCGCGTCGGTCACGCTGCGCACCCGGCCTCCAGGCTCCTGAGGTACCGCTCGAGCTCGCCACGAGCGATCAGGTGCTTCGACGAGTTGGCGCCGGTGCGGATCGTGCTGATCTTCCCGAGGCTGAGCAGCCGGAAGAAGTTCCGTCGGCTCATTCGAAGCACATTCGTCGCTTCGGTGACGGTCAGCAGCGGTGGGAGCCCAGCGAGGGCTTCGACGATCCAGGCCGGGGGTGCTTCGGGCTTTTCGTGTCCCTTCATGCAGATCAGAGCACCGGAACCACCGCGCGGCCTGGGAAACGGTTCGCCGATTCCTATTTCTCGGTCTCGTACGGGTACGACCCCACCGCATCAACTGCCGCCTTGATCGTCTTCCGTGCCTTCTCGCGGATGAGCTCGGGGGCAGAGATTCCCTTGGGGGGCCACTCCCGGATCTCAGGCCAGAACCCGGCAAGCAAGCAGATCACGGTCAGTTCGTCGACGTTGGGCCGGGTTACCCAACGTGGGTTCGGCTTTGAGTCGGGAGCTTCCTTCGCCGGCCTTCGCGTGCAACCGAGTGCAATCTGGATCGCTGCGTCAAGCCGGGCGCGCGCGACGAACCTACGGAGCGGGGACCGATCGAGATGCCCCCATTCCCCGAAAGAGGAGATGCGCTTATCGTAGGCCTCGACCAATTTCTGCACCTGCCAGAGCGTTTCAACCGCGGCGCCGCCTCGCTCTGGCGGGCGGTCTCCAAGCGGACCGCGCGCGCGGACTTCGGCGAGCTTCTTTCGCGCGTCTGCTTCCTCGGTTGGGTCGTCTGGTCCCTCGGCGTCGATGGCCTGGAACATCTCGAGCAACGTTCGCTTGCCCGCCGCCGCCCACGTTCGCTTCCACGCCTTCGCTGGCGCCCAGTCCTTCCCCCAGCTCTCCTTGTAGGCCGTCTCGCAGAGTTCGCGCACCTCTCCCCTCAGCGCTTGCTCCTCGCCCTTGCTGTAGCGCCGTAGCTCTTCCGAGTTGTCAGACGCGGCCCACGGGCTCTCGTGCCCGCTCGACATCGCGCCTGCTAGAGCGATGCCTCTCCGTTTTTCCTTTGCGATCCAGTCCAGCGCAACGTGGCGCGCGTGCACACCCGGCGCCACCGCCGGCTCGTTCGCGCACTTCGCCTGCGCACTCACGGCCCAGTCCTCGTGGTGCTCGGCATACTTCGGGAATCTCCGAAGCGCGCGCCGGATCTCGATCGAGCGCTGATCGTACGCCGCTTTTTCGGAAGCGCTGATCGGCTTCTTCGCCACTCGCTCAGCCCACCTTCCGAATCGATGCTCCGCGCGCGCTGACCGCCGCGGTTACCGCTTTCACCTGATCAACGATCTGCATCGCTGACTCGAGGTCCCGCGCGTCGCGTGGGATCCCCCGCGCCACGTCAACATAGAAGCGCTCGGCCACCGTGACGCTGTGCCCCAGTTGCTTCGCACTGCGGTAGGCGCTCGCGGCGCCGAAGATCCCCGCGGCGTTGCTCAAGTACGTCCCGCAGGTTCTGCGCAGAGCCTGCCACCCAGAACCTTCCGGCGCTCCAAAGTCGCGCACCAGCCGAAGACCCGCGGCCGTCGCGGTACCGCGCGACAGGCCGAATACGCTGCCCTTCCCGCCGCTCTTGAGGTGCATCGCCGCGAGCAGCCTTCGAAGCGCTGGCGAGACCTCGAGCCCAACGGTTCGAGCGCGGTTCGTCTTCGTCGCTGCGGTCAGGTGGATCTCCCCGACCGTCTTGCCGTCGTTGTCGAGCGCTTCGAGATCTACCTGCTTCCAGTCGAGCGCGAGGAGCTCGCCGAACCTCATGCCGGTGAGCATCGCAGCGGCAACGAAGGGCGCGATCTGGACATGCCTCGGCGTGGTCCCTCGCTCCCCTGCCCCCGCGAGCTCCGCCCGCGTCGCCGCGAAGACGGCCGCGTCATGTCGGAGCGCGGCACCGAGCAGCTTCCGAAGCTCTGCGGGTTTTCGGTAGTCGATGCGCTCCGTCCCGACCGACAGGCGCTCGAGCCCGTCGCGAAGGTCGTCGGTCCCAATCCTCGGAAGGAGACCGAGCCTCCTGATGTAGTTGAGAACGGTGCTCAGCGAGCGCAGCTCACGGTTCGTGCTGTGGGGCGATCGGGGTTCGGTGGTGACCCTGACGGCTCCGCGCTTCCCACCCCGGGCGCGCACCCGTCGGCGCTCCTTCACAAGCTCAGCCCGAAAGGCGGTCAGGCGGGCACCTGTCACGTCGTCAGCGCTCTTGAGCCCGACCCGGCGCGCCCACCCCCTGAACTTCGAGACGGCCGCCTTGTAGGCCTGGAGGGTCGCAGGGCGGAGCTGGGGGTGATCCTCGAAGTAGCGGTCGAGGGCCGTCTCCAGGGCCGTTCCCGTCGCCCTGTGCGCACCGCTCTCGAGCTCGAAGCGGCGACGGGCGAGCGCCTTCGCCTTTCGGATCGCCCAATCCCTGCGGCTCTCCAGCGTCGTGACGGCCACGGGATCGATCGTGACCTTCACCGTGCGGCCGGAGTCAGGCTCGACGTAGCGCGCGCGCCAGTGCGGATGGCGACCGGTCGCGTCCGGCGGGATCAGGACCACCCCGGGGTGAGGGCTCCGCGTGCGCCTGCGACGTTGCTTCCGAGCACCGGCGAGCGGCGCATCTGAACGGCTGACATCTGGCTTCATGAGCTACTCGTTCTGCGGGTACCTGTGCGGGCACCTTAACTCGGCATAGGCTGTCACAACGCGTCCCGGATTGGCAACGCCCGATCGAGCTGATTCCAGCCAGAACACGCGCCATTCGTTGCCAAGTGATGCCAGCCGCCCTAGCATTCTTTCGGCCTTACAAGCCGGATGTCGCAGGTTCGAAACCTGTCCTGCCCACCAGAATCCAGGTTCGATCGGGGAGAGGCTCCCGTAGTGGCGGCAAGGCTCGGCGAGGCGCCGGTGCTACGCTTCCCGGGTGTCGACGCAGACGGCACTTCGTTTGAGCCCCAGGCTCGGCAAGTGGCTCCTGTGGACCGCCCTCGGCCTGATTGCCGGCCTGATTGCCGTGCCGCCCGTCGTGGTGCTCGGACCTTCCGTCGTCGTCTTGTTCTGGTGGGCAGTCACTGAGCTCTTCCTCGGCGAGAGCGATCTCGCTCTGCAGATCCGTCCGTGGCTCGGGCACGTTGCGGTGGGCGCGTCGATCATCACCGCCGCTATCGCCCTCGAGGTGCACCGGCGGTACGCCGAGGAGCGGAAGGGCTGACCCATGTTCGGCTTCGCCTGGCACGAGCTCGTCGTGATCGGCATCGTGGCGTTGGCCGCGATCGGGCCGAAGCATGTACTCGGCTGGGTCCGGCGGCTCTGAGATGGCTGCTATGCTCGGCGGTGACGTCGTGAGGAGCACCATCGAATTACCGCGCGATCGGCCAGCCACCGACCGCCCCCTCACCGACCGAGAGCTCCTCGCCCTTCCGAATCGCCCACCGCCGCGTGAGGCATTCGGCGACCGCTACTTCTCGCAGCTGGTTTTTCTACTCAAGCTCGGGCTCGGCCTCGTTCACTGGCTGTTGAAGCTCTGATCCACACTTCCGGCGACGCCGGCGCCCAATGCTTCGAGTTGGTTTCGTTGCAACCCGACAAACCCGCGGTGCCCTCCGGGCTCCGGATCCGCTACCGTATTCCCACGATGTCCAACGAAATCCCGAAGGCAACGCTCAGTAAGATCATTCCGAAGATCAGGCCGAAGGCGTGCCCCTGTTGCGCGCAGTCGAAATTCGAGATCCACCCGCGGCTGGTGGCCCTCGTCGATAGCCAGGACGTGCTGACGCCGGGCTACCGCGCGGCGGTCGTGATCACCTGCAAGAGCTGCCAGCACATGATGCTGTTCTCCGCCAAGGGCCTCGGGCTCGTGGGCGACGCTCCCGCACCGAAGAAGAAGGCCTAGCAGGCCGTTCGTCGTTCGGATGCCGCTCCTCAAGATCACCTCCTCGGCCCCGGTGAGCGAAGCCGCCCGCGGGCCGCTCCTTGCGGAGCTGTCGAAGCTCGTCGCCGGGCGGCTCGGCAAGCCCGAGGCGTACGTGATGACGGCGTTCGAGCCGGTGGCGACGATGACTTTCGCCGGGACTGCCGAGCCGGCCGCCTACGTCGAGCTGAAGAGCATCGGGCGTTTCACACCGGAGCTCACCGCTGCGCTCTCGGCCGAGATCTGCAAGCGGCTCTCGGCTTCGCTCGGGGTGCCACCGGCGCGCATCTACATCGAGTTCGCCGACGCCCAGGGTTACCTCTGGGGCCACGACGGCGAGACGTTCGGCTGACGGCGGCCGAAGCCGCACGCCGCCACGGCTACGACGAAAGCCCGGGCTGCGCGGGCGGGGGCTCTTCGGGCGGACGCGACGGGCCGCCAGCGTCCGGCTCGCCCTCGAAGAGCTCGCCGAAGCGGTACTCGATGAGTGGCTTTTGCGGGCCGAACATGTGATCCGGATCCGGCAGGCGCATCGCTTCGCGAAGCACGTCGTCCATGTGCGAGACGAGAACGATGCGGAGCGCACGGAGCACGCGCCGCGGGATCTCCTTCAGATCTTTCCGGTTCTCGAGCGGGATCAGCACGGTGGTGATGCGGTTCCGGTGCGCCGCCAGGAGCTTTTCCTTGAGCCCGCCGATCGGCATCACGCGCCCGCGGAGCGTGATCTCGCCGGTCATCGCGACCTCGTTGCGGATCGGGAGCTTGGTGAGCGCGCTCGCGATGCTGGTCGCCATCGTGACGCCGGCGCTCGGACCGTCCTTCCGGACGAAGTCCGGGAAGTGCACGTGGACGTCGATCTTCGAGTAGAAATCCGGCTCGAGCTTGAGGGCGCCGCCGCGTGAGCGGATGTAGCTCATCGCAGCCTGGGCGCTTTCCTCCATGCCCTTTTCGAGCAGGCCCGTGATCACGAGCTTGCCCTTGCCGGGCACCACGCTGACCTCGCAGTCGAGGATGTCGCCGCCGTGCTCGGAGACGCTCAGGCCGTGGGTGAGGCCCACCTGGTCGGCCTCGTCCTTCTTGCCGAGGCGCTGGCGCGGCACGCCGAGGTAACCCGGCACGTCGGCCGCTTTCACCTCGAGCTTCTGCCCGCGCCCTTCCTTCACGACGCGGAGCGCCGCCTTGCGGCAGATGCTGGCGAGCTCGCGCTCGAGCGAACGGACGCCGGCCTCACGCGTGTAGTGGTGGATCACCGTGCGGATCGCGCTTTCGGTGAAGTTCAGATCGGCTTCCGTCAGACCGCACTCGGTGCGCTGGCGCGGCACCAGGTAGCGCTCGGCGATGTTGAGCTTTTCGAACTCGGTGTAGCTCGAGAGCTGAATGATCTCGAGCCGGTCCTGCAGCGGCACCGGGATGCCGCCGAGCGTGTTGGCGGTGGTGATGAACATCACGCTCGACAGGTCGTAGTCGAGGTCGAGGTAGTGATCGTTGAACGTCGCGTTCTGCTCCGGGTCGAGCACCTCGAGCAGCGCGGCCGCCGGGTCGCCGCGAAAATCGGTGCTCATCTTGTCGATCTCGTCGAGCAGGAACACGGGGTTCGAGGTCGCGACCTTCTTCAGGCTCTGCACGATCTTGCCGGGAAGCGCGCCGATGTAGGTCCGGCGGTGGCCGCGGATCTCGGCCTCGTCCCTGACGCCGCCGAGCGCGAGGCGCACGAATTTCCGGCCCGTGGCGCGCGCGATGCTCTTGGCGATGCTCGTCTTGCCGACGCCGGGCGGGCCGACCAGGCACAAAATCGGCCCGCGGAGCTGCTTGGTGAGCGCCTGGACCGCCAGGTACTCGACGATGCGCTCCTTGCACTTCTTCAGCCCGTAGTGGTCCTCGTCGAGGATGCGCTCGGCCTCCACCACGTCGAAGCGCTCTTCCGTCTTCTCCATCCACGGCAGCGTGAGGATCCAGTCGATGTAGTTCCGAACGACCGTTGCCTCGGCCGAGGTCGGGTGCATGAGCTTCAGCTTCTTGAGCTCCTTGCGCACCTTGGCCTGGGCCTCCTCGCTCATGCGCTTCTGCTTGAGCTGCTCTTCGATTTCTTGAATCTCGTTCTTGAACTCGTCGCGCTCCCCGCCCCCGAGCTCCTTCTGAATCGCCTGCATCTGCTCGTTCAGGTAGTATTCCTTCTGCGTCTTCTCCATCTGCTTCTTGACGCGAGAACGGATCTTCTTTTCTACCTGGAGGATCTCGATTTCGGCCTGCATCAGCTCGTACAGGCGTTCGAGCCGCTTTTTCGGCTCGTCCATCTCGAGCAGGCCCTGACGATCGGCGACTTTGATCGTCGGCAAGTTGGCGGCGATCGTGTCACTGAGCTTCGAGGCGTCCTCGACGCTCTGGACGCTCATCAAAACTTCCGGCTGCACTTTCTTGTTGAGCTTGACGTAGACCTCGAACGTGCTCTGCACGCTGCGAACGAGCGCCTCCACCTCGACGTCCGCTTCGGTGCGGTCGGGTAGATCCTCGAGCTCGGCCAAGAAATAATCCGGGCTCTCGACGTAGCGGCGAACGCGCGCGCGCTGGCGCCCCTCGACCAGTACCTTGACCGTGCCGTCCGCGAGGCGGAGCAGCTGAACGATGGTGCCGATGGTGCCGACCGCGTAGATGTCTTCCGCCGTCGGGTCGTTGGTCTTGGCGTTCTTCTGCGCGGCGAGGAAGATGTCCTTGTCGCGAGCCATCGCCTCGTCCAGCGCGGCGATGCTCTTGTCGCGACCGACGAAGAGCTGCGCCACCATGTGCGGGAACACGATGATGTCCCGGAGCGGCAACGCCGGCAGGGCGCGGCGCTCGGGCGGGGTCTTTTCGTTCGGATCGTTCTTGAAGAACATGTCGGTCATGCACGCTTTCGCGGGTGAATCGGCTCAAGGCACCTGCACGGCCGCGCGCGCTCGAAGATAAAACGCGGCGCGGAGCGTGAGGGGGCCGTCAGCCGACTCCAGCTTCCTTGTGGTAGACGATGAGGGGCGGGTCGCCCTGGAGGATCGCTTCTTCGTTGACGACGACCTCCTTGATGCCTTGCTTCGACGGCACGTCGTACATGACGTCGAGCATGGCTTCTTCCATGATGGCGCGGAGCCCGCGTGCGCCGCTTTCGCGTGCGAGCGCTTTCTTGGCGATGGCCTGCAGGGCCCCCTTCGCGAACTTGAGCTTCACGCCGTCCATCTCGAACAGCTTGTGAAACTGCTTCACCAGGCTGTTTTTCGGCTTGGTGAGGATGTCGATCAGCGCGTCCTCACTGAGCTCGTGCAAGGTCGCGATCACCGGCAAGCGACCGATGAACTCCGGGATCAGCCCGAACTTCAAAAGATCCTCGGGCTGCACGTGGGAGAGCAGCTCACCGAGCCGGAGATCGGCCTTGCCCTTGATCTCGGCGCCGAAGCCGAGGCGGCTCTGACCCAGGCGCCGCTGGATGATCTGGTCGAGACCGACGAACGCGCCACCGCAGATGAAGAGGATGTTGCTGGTGTCGACCTGCAGAAAATCCTGCTGCGGGTGCTTGCGGCCGCCCTTCGGCGGCACATTGGCGATCGTCCCCTCGATGATCTTGAGTAGGGCCTGCTGGACGCCCTCACCCGACACGTCACGCGTGATCGAGGGGTTGTCGCTCTTGCGGCTGATCTTGTCGATCTCGTCGATGTAGACGATGCCGCGCTGGGCCCGCTCCACGTCGTGATCGGCGTTTTGCAGCAGCTGAACGATGATATTTTCGACGTCCTCACCCACGTAACCGGCCTCGGTCAGCGTGGTCGCGTCCGCGATCGCGAACGGCACCTTCAGGATCTTGGCGAGCGTCTGGGCGAGGAGAGTCTTCCCGCTGCCGGTCGGGCCGAGGAGCAGGATGTTGCTCTTGCCGAGCTCGACGTCGTCCGTCGCGATCTTCGAGTTGATGCGCTTGTAGTGATTGTGAACGGCGACCGCGAGGATCTTCTTCGCCCGATCCTGACCGACGACGTAGTCGTCGAGGATGGCCTTGATCTCGGCGGGCTTCGGCGTCGGGTCGGCGCCGGCGGACGGCTCGTCCTTCTCGACCTCTTCCGCGATGATGTCGTTACAGAGCGCGATGCACTCGTCGCAGATGTAGACGGTCGGACCGGCAATGAGCTTCTTCACTTCCTTCTGCGATTTTCCGCAGAAGGAGCAGCAAAGGTTGCCGTTGTTCTCGTCGCGCCGTCTCTCCACTTCGTCCTCGCGTTACCCGCGGGTAGTCACTCGAAATTCTATGGCTCTCGCTCGCGTTGGGCAAGCGTATGGCGCCAGGATCGCCGTGTCATGATTCCTCCCTACGACCAAATGGGGCTGATCGTAAGGTTTCTGGGCGGCGAGGAGCCGGGTGCCGGCCCGCACAAGCCCTGGACCCTAGGCCTAGGGGGCTGCCCAGAGCCCTGCCCAACCCGGCGGCCGGGGGGCGCAACCTAGGCGTTCTTCTTCTTGGGGTCGAAGATCTCGTCGATCAGGCCGTACTCCTTGGCCTGACCGGGGCCCATGTAGAAATCGCGCTCGATGTCGCTGCCGATGGCTTCCTTCGTCTTACCGGTCGAGCGGACCAGGATGTCGATCAGGACGTCCTTGATGTGCCGGATCTCGCGAGCCTGGATCTCGATGTCCGTCGCCTGACCGCGGGCGCCGCCGAGCGGCTGGTGGATCATGATGCGGGCGTTCGGCAGCGCGAAGCGGCGGCCCTTCTGCCCGGCGCCGAGCAGGACCGCTCCCATGCTGGCGGCCTGGCCGATGCAGATCGTGCTGACCGGGCAGCGGACGTACTGCATGGTGTCGTAGATCGCGAGCCCGGCGGTCACCACGCCGCCCGGCGAGTTCACGTAGAGCTGGATGTCCTTGTCCGGGTCCTCGCTCTCGAGGAACAGGAACTGGGCGATGATGATGTTGGCGACATCGTCGTCGACCGCGCTGCCGAGAAAGACGATGCGGTCCTTCAGCAGGCGGCTGAAAATGTCCCACGTCCGCTCGCCGCGGTGCGTGGTTTCCACCACGTGGGGGTAGATGACGTTGTCTTGAATGCGTTCCGCGCCGGCTCGGCTTTCGAGCAGGTGGAGCGCTTCGCTGCGGGTGGTCGGGGGTCGCGACATGGTGTGATGCCTCTCAGGCTTTCGTCAGGCTTCCTCGATCTTGGCCTTCGCCTGGATGATGTCCAGCACCTTGTTCTCCAAAATCATACCGACCAGCATCTCGCGCTTCTGAGGCTCGCGGTATTCAACCCGGAGCTTGGCGACGTTCTTCCCCGACTGTTGGGCGAGTTCCTCGAGACCTTTCTCGATTTCCTCGTCGCCGATCTTCAGCGCTTCTTTTTTCGCGACCTCGGCCATCAGAAGGCCAGCCTGGACCTTGAGCTCGCTGTCGGCCCTCACCTTTTCCCTGAGCTCTTCGCCGAGACCGCTCGCCTGCCCGCCCTGCTGGCGAGCCCGCGTCAGGATCTCCTGCTCGGTGATGCGCATCTGACGCTCGACCAGCGACGGCGGCACCACGACCGGGTTCGCCTTCACGAGCTCGATCACGAGCTGCTCGGCGAGGGCGTTTTCGCTCGCCTCTTCCGCCTGCTTCTCGAGGCGCGCCCGGAGGTCCTTCTCGAGCGCGGCCAGCGTCTCGAAATCGCCGAGATCCTTGGCGAACTCGTCGTCGGCCACGGGCAGCACGCGCTCTTTCAGCGCCTTCAGCGTGACCTTGAACTTCGCCGTCTTGCCGCGGAGCTTCTTGTGCGGGTGCCCGGCAGGCATCGGCACCTCGACCTCTTTCTGATCGCCGACCTTGAGCCCGCTGATGCCCTCCTCGATGGTCTGGATCAGCTGGCCCTTGCCGAGCTGCACGCGAAAGTCGTTCGCACCCGCGTCCGCAATCAGTTCGCCTTCGACTTCGACCTGGAAATCCAGCGTCACCACGTCGTCGGTCGCAGCGCCACGCGCCTCCTTCGGCTCTTCCAGCGTGGCATGCCCTTCGCGTAACCGGTCGACCTCGGCCTTCACCTGATCGTCGGTCACCGCCGCCTTCACGCGCTTGGCCGTGAGCCCCTCGTACGTCACCTTCTCGATCGAGGGCAGCACCTCGACCCGCACCGTGTACGAGAACGGCTGATCCTCGACCAGCGCCTTCTGCTCGATCGCAGGCGAGCCCACCGGCTGGAGCTTCTCGGCGTTCACCGCCTGCGGGTACGTCTCCTCGACCAGGCGCTGCGCTACGTCACTCGCGATGCGCGAGCCGTAGACATGCGAGAGCACCTTGCGCGGCGCTTTCCCGGGTCGAAACCCCCTCACCTTCGCCGACCGCGCGACGTTCGAGTAAGCCTTCTCGACTTCCTCGCTGACGCGCTTCTGATCGATCTGAACGCTGAACTCGACGACGACGGGGCTGAGCCGCTGGACGGTGACCTGCATGGCGGAAGGTGTGGGACCTTAGCCAGCAAGCCTCCGCGGTCAACTCCGCCGGCGCCGAGCCTCCCCTCTATTCCTCGTCGTCCTCGTTCTCGGCCTTGAAGAGCTGGGCCTCGAACGGGTCCATGTCGAAGTCCAAAACCTGGCCGTTGTGCTCGATCTCGTCGGTCGACCAGCCAATGCGCATGTCAGGACGGAGTTCCTCGCGCTGAAAATCCTGAAAAGTCGAATAACCACGGGGGTCTGCCATCTGGGTCCTTCCCGGCCTAAGATTACATCTACCTACTTAGACCTACATCTGACTACAATGTAGGCTACACCGGGCGGGGCTCCAAAAAACCAGCGCGGGAAAGCGCTCGTGCTCCGGGATCACGGGCTGCTCCCCCTCCCCTCCCGCGGCCGCGCCTTCCCCTGCCGGGCGGGTATAGGCTCGCCCACGATCCCCCGATGCCCGGCCCGCACATCATCGCCATCGCCAATCAGAAGGGCGGCGTCGGCAAGACCACCACCGCCGTGAACCTCGCCGCGAGCCTGGCCGCGGCGGAGCGGCCCACGCTGCTCATCGACATGGACCCGCAGGGCAACGCGTCGAGCGGCGTCGGCGTGCCGCCGGGCACCGCGGAGCGCACGATTTACGACGCGCTGATCGGCGGCAAGCGACTGCCGGACGTGGTGATGAAAACCAAGATCGCGACGCTCGACGTGGCACCGTCGACGCAAGATCTGATCGGCGTCGAGTACGAGCTCTTCGAAGAGGACCGCGGGACGCACCTCGGCGCGCTGCTTCGCGATCCGATGATCGAACGCTACGAGTACGTCATCCTCGATTCGCCGCCGTCGCTCGGCGTGCTCACGCTGAACGTGCTGGTCGCCGCCAAGCGCGTGATCGTGCCGCTGCAGCCTGAATACTACGCGCTCGAGGGCATCACGTACCTGATGGCGACCATCGATCGCGTGCGCGCCTCGCTGAATCCCGGCCTCGTGCTCGACGGCATCGTGCTCACGATGTGGGACCCGCGAAACCGCCTCGCCCATCAGGTGGCCGACGAGGTAAAGCGGCACTTTCGCGTGTTCGAGACGATCATCCCGCGCAACGTGCGCTTGAGCGAGGCGCCGTCGCACGGCTTGCCCGCACTGCTCTACGACGCCGGCTCGAAGGGCGCGCAGGGGTACCTGAGCCTCGCGCGTGAAGTGATCGAAGGCGCGGCATGAGCGAGCTGCCGAAGAAACCGTTGCGCGGGCTCGGCCGAGGGCTCGACGCGCTCTTGCCAGTGCGTCCCCCGGTGACCCCCGAACGCCCGGCGTCGGCTTACGCCGAGGGCAACGTGTTCTCGTGCGCGCTCGAGCGCATCGTGCCTCAGCGCGGGCAGCCGCGGCAGCACTTCGACGCCGCGCGCCTCGACGAGCTTGCGTCGTCGATCAAGGAGCACGGCTTGCTCGAGCCGCTCGTCGTGCGGCGGCGCGGCGAGGGCGAGTTCGAACTCATCGCGGGCGAGCGCCGCTGGCGCGCCGCCCAGCGCGCGGGGCTGCGCGAAGTGATGGTGGTGGTGCACGACGTTTCGGCCCGCGACGCCTTCGAGCTCGCGTTGATCGAGAACGTCCAGCGCGAAGACCTCGATCCGATCGAGTTCGCCGAGGCACTCGACCGGCTGCTGCGCGAGCACGGCTACACCCAGGAGCGCCTGGCCGAGCGCGTGGGCAAGGACCGCTCGTCGATCGCCAATGCGCTCCGGTTGCTCAAACTGCCGAAGGCCGTCCGCGAGCGTGTGGTGTCGGGTGAGCTCAGCGAAGGCCACGCCCGCGCGCTGCTCGGCGCGCCGAGCGACGACGTGCTCGCCGATCTCGCGGACAAGGTGATGAAGGGGCGCCTGAGCGTGCGCCAGACCGAAGCGCTGGTGCGCGCCCTGAAGTCGAAGGGCCCGGGGCCCGCCAAGGGTCCGACTCAAAAATCGGCCAACGTGCGCGACATCGAGGGGCGCCTCGAACGCAAGCTCGGCACGCGCATCGAGCTTCGCGATCGCGACGGCAAAGGCGAGATCGGCATCAAGTACGGCTCGTGGGACGAGCTCGACCGCATCCTCGAGGCGCTACTCGGCAACTGACGCGACGCTTGAACGGCGACGGCGCGACCGTTCGGCGTGCGAGCTACTTCTTGCCGCGGAGCTCGGCGGCTTTCTTCTTCGCTTCGGGGCCGATGCCCTTGTCGCCGGCGGCGGCAGCGGCCTTGTCGAGGTGCTCGAGCGCCTTCTTCTTGTCCTTCGCCGCGAGGAGCAGGCCGTAATAGTGGTGGGCGGGCGCAAAGTTCGCGTCCATCGCGAGCGCCGCCTCGTAGTCGGCCGTCGCGCCCTTTTCGTCCTTCGCTCCGGCCTTGCAGATGCCGCGGCGGACGAGCAGTGCGGGTACCTTCTTCGCCGCCATCGCTTTCTCGACGGCCTGGACGCACTCGGCGAAGGCACCCTCTTTCGTCAGCACCGACGCGATGCTGGCGAGCAACGCCGGATCGTCGGTGCCGAGCGCCGCCTTGAGCTCGGTGATCGCCTCCTTGCTCTTGCCGGCTTCGCTCAGCATGCCGCCGTAGGCGGCGTGGAGCGCGGCGTCGTTCGGGCGCGCGGCGGCGGCCTGGCCGTAAGCTGCGAGCGCTTCGTCCTTCTTGCCGAGCGCTTCCAGCGCGACCGCGCGGTTCAGCAAGAGGTCGGGATGCTTGGGGATGCTCTTCAACGCCGTATCGACCACCGAAAGCGCCCCTGCGGCATCGTTCCCGTCGAGGAGCAGCTGGGAGGCGTTGACCGCCGGGTCCGGCAACTTCGGATCGAGCGCGATCGCGGCCTTGTACTCCTTGATCGCGCCGGGCTTGTCCTCCAGGCCCTCGAGCGCCACGCCCAGGTAAAACGCGGCCTGCGCGTCCTTGGGGTCGTTCTTGCGCGCGGCTTCGAGGATCGTCTTCGCGCCGGCAAAATCCTGTTTCTCGAGTGCGGCCATGCCCTTTTCGACGTCGGCGTTCGACGCGGGCGCCGCGGCCGGCGCGTTACCACCGCCCGTATCGCCGGGCGTGTCGTCGGGGCTCGGATCCTCGGCGGGCGGCGGCGGGGCGCCCGCACAGGCGAGCGCGAGGGACGAAACCGCGGACAGGATAAGGGCGTGAAGTTTCATGCTTTGGCCATTTCCTCGAGGTGCGTGATCATCGACGTGATGCGCGTCTTGATGGTTTCGATGCGCTCGGGGTCCGTCACCTTGGCCCCGGTGGCGTCGGTCACGTAAAAAACGTCGGCCACCTGGTTCCCTTCGGTATTGATCTTCGCCAGGCTGATCTGCAGCCCGAGCAGCTGAAGCGTGTGGCTCAGCCAGAACAATAGCCCGATCTGGTCTCGGGTCGTGACCTCGATGACGGTCTGGTTCTGCGAGACGCGGTTGTCGACGTTCACGTCGGTCGGGACGCCGGGCGCGGGTCGATCGGAAAAACTCGAGCGCTTGTTGCCGCCGGTGACGAGCTCGGCCGGCGTGAGCTCCTGCGAGAGCAAGCGCTGGAACTCGCGTTCGATGCGCGGCACCGCACTCTGGACGGCGGACGGGGTGGAACCAGAACGAACCCAGAAAAGGTCGAGTGCGCGCGTGCGGCCGAAACTATCGACCCAGTTGTAGACCTGGGCGCTCAGGATCTTGCAACGCACGGAGGCGAGCGTCGCCGTGATCATCGCAAGGAGGCCGGGCCGGTCGTCGGCGATGAAGCCGAGCTCGACGTAGGGCGCGGCGGTGGTCATCACCGTCACGTTGACGCGGCTTTGCTGGGACTGGCGGGCGAAGCGCGAGTGGCGCACGATGTCCTCGGGCTCGTTGGCGTAGAGGTAACGCTCGGGAATCGCCGCCAGGAAGTGATCGAGAAAGACTCGCTCGCCGCGCTCGGGGCAGAGCTTTCGCACCGCCTCCCGCACTTCCTCGAGCCGCGCTTCACCGTGCGGCGTGCCGCCGGCCGAAAGGTGCGTGTCCGTGGAAAGGTAGAGCTGCTCGAGCACACGCGCCTTCCAGCTCGTGAGCGCGCCGAGGCTCGTCATCGAGACATCGCAGATGGTGAGCAGGTAGAGCTCGCGCAGACCTTCGCGCCCGTGCACCTCGTCCGAAAAGGCCGCCAGCGTGTCCGGGTCGTCGATGTCGCGCCGCGTTGCCACGTGGTACATGCGAAGGTGCTTCAGCACGAGCTGTTCGACCTCACGCACGTCGGACTCCGGGACACCAAGGCGCGTGAGCACGGTGCGGGCCATGTCGCTGCCGCGCTCCGAGTGCTGCTTGCCGCCTTCGTCTTTGCCGATGTCGTGGAGCAGCGCGGCGAAAAAGAGCACGTTCGGCCGCGAGATTTCGGCCGCGAGCCGCGACGCGAGCGGGTGCTCGGCCGCCATCTCGCCGCGGATCAGCGCGCGCAGGTGATCGACGACCGCCACCGAGTGAACGTCGACGGTGTACGTGTGGTACACGTCGTGGTGCACGCGGCCGACGACGGGCGAAAACTCCGGGATCATCGCCACCAACAGCCCCACGTCGTGGAGCTCGGCGAGCACCGAGCCGCCGCGGAGCCGGGTACGCTGCGCGACGGTGCAAAGCCGTACGAAGAGACGCGACGCTTCCTCGCTCGCGCGGAGCTTTTCGCAGAACCCCTGGGACGACACGGCGCGCCCGATCGCATCGCGCGCGAACGCGTAGACCGGCAGGTCGCGCCGCACGGCTTCGTCGTAGACACGGAGCGCGAGCGCCGGTTCGTCGTCCAGGGCGGCGACGTCCTCGAGCGACACCTGGTCGTTCGTGAGCTTGAGCCCGCCGCCGATCGCGCGCTCACGTGGCTTTCGCTTCGGCGGTGGCTCGGCGCGCTGCAGGACCATTTCGCGAGTGCGGGCGATCACGCGCGCCTGGCGGTAGTAGTCGCTCATGAACGACTCGACGCCGGCGCCGCCCGTCCCGTAACCGAGGTCCTTGGCGAGCGCTTCCTGGCGGTCGAAGCTCAAGCGATCCGAACGCCGCCCCGCGTAGAGGTGCAGCATGTTGCGAATGCGCCAGAGCAGCAGCGTCGCCTCCTCGATCTGCTGCCACTCGCGGGCGAGCAACACGCCGAGGCGAACGAGCTCCTTCAAGTCGGCGACGCGGAACCGGGCGCGGGCCGCCCAGCGCGCCACGTCGAGATCGCGCAGCCCCCCGATGCCGTTCTTCACCTCCGGTTCGAGCAGGTACACCGAGCCGCCGTAACGCTCGCTGCGCTCACCGATGCGCGCCGACAGGCGCTCGAGGAACTTCGAGATGTTGCCGATGCCGAAAAGCCCCTCAAAGGCGCGGGTCAACAGCTTGTCGCTCAGCGTTCGGTCGCCGACCACGACCCGCCAATCGAGCAGCGTGGTGGCGGTCGGCAGGTCCGACTGAGCGAGATCCAGCATCTCATTCGGGGTGACGACCTGATGACCGATGGTGAGCCCGGCGTCCCACAGCGGGTAGAGCATCGCCTCGGCAATCGGCCGCACCTTGTCGACCTTGGCCGAGGTCACCAGACGCACGTCGAGGTCGCTGTGCAGGGCTGGCTCTTCGCGCCCGTAGCTGCCGACCGCGGCAAGCCCGAGCGCCAATTGCGCGCCCTCGGCCACCAAGGTCGACTCGATCATCTGGAACAGGGACGACAAAAGGCCGTCGATGACCTTGCTGTATCGCACCGCGGCCGGCAGGCCTGAGTCGACGTCGGCGGCGCGCACCATCATCTCGACGGCGCCACGATGTCGGGCGACGTACGTCTTCAGCTCACCCGCGAGGCTTGGCGACCGCCGGTCGAGCGACGGCATCGACGACGGCGCGGAAATGAGAGGCGGCATGCTGCCGGGGCGACGTTATAGCGCAAGCCGCGCGGGCCCGCCCATGCTAGCTTTGTCGCATGGATAGGCGGGGAGTCCTTTCGCTCCTTGGTCTCGGCACCGTCGGCGTTTTCTTGCCGGCACCAGCGCAGGCCGCCGTCGCGCGCGCGCGCAGTGTTAGGGACCACGTCGTTCGGAGCCGGTTCGCCGTCCTGGCGACGGCCCTCTCCCGCGAATCGACCTGGGCCCAGGTGGGTGATTCGCGCCGCATCGTCACCATCACCCGTGCTCGGGTCGAGGAGCTCGTCACCGGTTCCCAACCCGAGACATCCGAGGTGCTGATCCAGACGCTCGGCGGCCGGGTCGGAAAGGTCGGACAGCTGGTGGACGGCGAGGCCGATTTCACGGTCGGGGAAACCTCGCTCGTTTTCGCTCGTGAGCTCGAGGTCCAGCGCTTCGGCGTCACCGCGATGGCCCAGGGCCACTACCCGCTCGCCCTCGAGTCCCGTGGCCACGTGCTCAGGCCGAGCCGGTCGCTCCCCGTCCTCGTCGGGCCGGATGATTCGGCGGTCCGAAAGCTCTCGGGCGTCCTCTTGCCCGACGCACTCCGCATCATCCGCTCGGAGCGGCCCTGATGCGCGCGCTTCTCGCCGCCTCGGTCGCCGTCGCCCTCCTCGGCACGAGCAGTAGCGCACTGGCGTATTGCCGCACCAAGGCCTGCGACAACCGCCCGTCGTACGAAGACGTCTGGCAGGACATGCCCGACCCGCCGTGCACACGCGACAGGTTCGGTTGCCCGCTCGAGGGAACCCCACTCATGTGGCCGGCGAGCTGCATCTCCTACACGGTGCAGAAGGACGGCTCGGTGAGCGACGGCATCTCGTTCGAGACCGCCAACGCCGTGATCGACCAGGCGTTCGCAACCTGGAAGGCGGCGAACTGTGGCGGCCAGCTGCCGAGCATCGAGGTCCTGAACCTCGGCGCCGTGAGCTGCAATCGTGCCGAGTACAACCAAGAGCAACCGAACGCGAACATCTTTACGTTTCGTGACGGTAGCTGGCCGTACAAGAACGCCCAGGACACGCTCGCCCTCACGACCATCACGTACAACACGGAAAACGCCGAGGTCTACGACGCCGACGTCGAGATCAACACGTTCGACAACCTGTTCACGACCACCGACGTGACGGAGCACAAGGATCTCCTCGCCGTGCTGACGCACGAGGTCGGCCATTTTCTGGGCCTCTCGCACGCGGACCGCGTTGGCATCACGATGTTTCCGACCTACATGGACAAGGACACGCACCAGCGCACGCTGGATGTCGACGACATGAACGGCATCTGCGAGATCTACCCGCCCGGCCGCGCCGTGGACGCCGACAATTGCGCGCCACGCCACGGCTTCTCCAGCGCCTGTGCAGCGCCCGAGGAGGACGAGGGCTGCTCTATGGCGCGCGGTCGCAACCGGAGCCTCGCTGGTCTCGCTCTCTTCCTCCCGGTCGTCGTCGCGTTCCGTCTCCGGCGACGGAAGCGGTAGCCGCGCGCGGTCAGCCGCTCGCTGCGGGCGCTTGCACGCCGAGCCCCGCGGCCCTGATCAACTCCCGATCGGCGTCCTCGGCCGGGTTCGGCGTCGTCAAGAGCTCCTCGCCGTAGAAGATGCTGTTCGCGCCCGCGTACAGGCAGAGGAGCTGCGCCTCACGCCCGAGCTCCGTCCGCCCGGCGCTCAGCCGCACCCGCGACCGCGGCATCACGATGCGCGCCGTCGCAATCAGGCGCACGAGCTCCAGCGGATCGACCGGCGGAAGGGCGGCGAGTGGCGTGCCCGGCACGCGCACGAGAGCGTTGATCGGCACGCTCTCCGGGTGCGGATCGAGCGACGAAAGCTCGATCAGCATCGCCACACGGTCGTCGACGCTCTCGCCCATGCCGATGATGCCACCCGAGCACACCGTGATCCCGGCCTTCCGGACGCGCCGGAGCGTCGCCAGCCGGTCATCGAACGTGCGCGTCGAAATGATCGAACGGTAGTGCGAGCGCGACGTATCGAGGTTGTGGTTGTACGCGTCGAGGCCCGCTGCCTTCAGCCGTTCGGCCTGTGAATCCGTCAGCATGCCGAGCGTCACGCACGCCTCTAGCCCGAGCTCCTTCACGCCGCGCACCATCTCGAGCACGCGGTCGAACGCCGGTCCGTCCTTCGGCTCACGCCAGGCAGCGCCCATGCAGAACCGCGTCGCGCCGTGCTCCTTGGCTCGCCGCGCGGCACCGATCACGTCCTCGAGCGGCACCATCGCCTCCCCCTTCACGCTCGTCTCGTGGTGCGACGACTGCGGGCAGTACGCGCAATCTTCCGGGCAGCCACCGGTCTTCACGCTGAGCAGCGTGCAAAGCTGCACCTCGCTCTCGGGATGGTGCAACCGGTGCACGGTGCGCGCCTGATCGACCAGCGAGAAGAGCGGCAGATCGTGGATCGCCCTCACCTCCGCAAGGGTCCAGTCGTGACGGAGTGTCGTGGGCAAAGGCTCGGCAGCGGTCATCGGGATGATGGTCGTATCGCCCCGAGCCGCCGCGGTCAAAATCCCGCGGCTCCGCGCCCGACCTCGCGGTCGACCAGGCCGCTCCGGACCAGCTCCTTCACGTGCATCTCGAAGGTCTGCATCCCGTAAAGAGACTGCCCCGACTCCATCAGCTCCTTGAGCGGCGGGTTGCCCTCCGGCCGCCGGATCGACTCCCGCACCGACCCGGTGCCGATGACCACCTCGGCCGCGAGCACGCGCCCGTTGCCGTCGGCCCGCGGCAAGAGCCGCTGCGCGATGATGCCCTGAAGCGCCCCACCGAAGCGCTCGCGCGTCTCCTGCGGGTCACCCTCCGAAAGCGCCAGAATACGATTCACCGTCCGCGCCACGTCGGGCGTGTGGAGCGTGGACAAGACCAGGTGCCCCGTCTCCGCCGCCTTCAGCGCGATGTCCATCGTCTCCGAGTCACGGATCTCGCCCACCTGGATCACGTCCGGGTCCTGGCGCAGCGCCGCCCGGAGCGCGCTCGCAAAGCTCTGCGTGTCGGGCCCGATCTCACGCTGGCTGATCGAGCAGAGGTCGTCCTCGTGCAGGTACTCGATCGGATCTTCGATCGTGACGACGTGCCGGTGGCTCGTGTGGTTGATGTGGTCGATCATCGCCGCGAGCGTGGTCGATTTGCCGTTCCCCGCCGCGCCGACGCACAGGACGAGCCCGCGATCCTTGCTTGCGAGCACCTTGCACGCCTCGGGCGTCCCGAGCTCGTCGAGCTTCGGCACCCGCGGCGAGATGACGCGCATGACGATGGCAAGCGACCCACGCTGCCGGTAGATGTTCACGCGAAAGCGCCCGACGCCCGGCACCTCGTACCCCGTGTCGAACTCCCGCAGCGCGTCGAGCTCGAGCGTCGCCCGCCGCCGCCGGAGGACGTGCTGCGCCGCCGCTTCCGTATCGACCGGCCGCAGCTTATCGACCCGAAAAAACACCAGGCTCCCGCCCACGCGCGCCCCCGGCGGCTGCCCCACCTTCAAATGCACGTCGCTCGCACCCGCCGCGACCGCCTTCTGCAAGAGCTGATGGAAATACGCCTCCGCCACCATGGGCGTGTGTCCGCTCGGCACCGCATCGGCCGTCATCGCCCCCCAGGATACCCGACCGCGGCCTCCTTTACCTACCGAACGCCTTGCGCTAAGAGGCCTTCCCCCCGCCCAGATAGCTCAGTTGGTAGAGCAGAGGACTGAAAATCCTCGTGTCGCTGGTTCGATTCCGGCTCTGGGCACTGAGAGTAGCGAGTTCGGATGGCTCGCGATGTCTCTGGAGTCTCTCGGAGCTCTCGGTTCGGCGGGCCCTCGCTACATATGCGCTACAATCGCCGAGGCGCTGACGGAGGGTCATGCCCAGCGATTCGTGCGGCATCCGCCCGTACACGCGCTCGACCATGCGCGAATCGCGGTGGCCCATTGCTACACCGATGAGGTGCGGCTCGACGCCACCTAGGCGCAGCCAGGTGCCGTAGGTGCGGCGGAGGTCGTTGGGGGAGACGGGCGACAGCTTCGCGCGCTTGCAGGCTTCGGCGAGGTCGCGACGGACGGAGCCCCAGGGCCGGAAAAGGGCGCCGTCCTCGCCTTCGGCGAAGGACTCCGTGTGCTCGATGAGGGGCTTTCCCCACGCGACGATCGGAACGACGCGGGCGGCTTCCAGGGTCTTGGTCCCGCGGAGGAGCACCGTGCCGCGCGTAAGGTCGACGTCGCCCGGGCGAGCGCGCTCGGACTCGCCCCAACGGGCGCCGGTGGCAAGGATGAACGCAACGCGGGCCGCTCGGTCGGGCGTGAGCTCGGCGAGGAGCACCTGAGCTTCGGTTGCGCTCAGGAAGCGAGAACGCGGGCAGTAGCCTGCCTCGAAGCCGTCCGGCATGACGGCGCCGATGTCGCCGGTGAACTCGCCTCGCCGCTTCGCGACCTTCGTGTGTGGTGAAATTTGTCCTTGCGCTAGCAGCGCCAGATACGACGAAAGAAATCGCTCGTCGAAGTTTGCGCGCTGAGCGAAGAACGGGAGCAATCCCTCAAACGCTTCGTTCAAGTTCTTGCTCGGCTCAGCCCATAGCTCGAACCTTGCCATGCGCGGGCCCCCAGTCTGATGCGGGAAGAGCTCCAGCAAGTCCTCCTGTAGCCAGGTTACGCGCGTGCCCTTGAAGCGCTCGAGGCCGAGGAGCCGCTCAAGGTGGCGGCGTTATCGGCGGGCATCGGATCCCGCGTCCGATCGGCGTTGCGCCGCTGCGAGCGTCCGCACTGTCGTCAGACTGCGTCGGCCGCGCTTGCACTCAAGGTGCTTCAACCTCCTCCTGCGCCACCTCCGGGGCGTGCGCGTCCGCTAGCTTTTCGCATTCCGCTTTCTGATACGAACCGTCATCGTCGCGCCGACCCGAGATGTCTCGATCGATTTCGGGTCGACGGGCTCCGGGAATGGGCACACACGTCGCTCACGCCTGCCTTGTGGCCCGAGCGCGCCAAGCACGAGCACGTTCTGCTCGCCTCCGTAGGCGTAGACCTCGTTCAGGCGGTCGCTCCCGATTTCAAGGACCAGGACGTAGTGATCACCATCATCCGAGGCATCGACCGGTATCGCGAACCATGTCGGCTCCCCCCTCGACGATTGGGAGAGGCGAAGGAAACAATCGTATTCTTCGACCGTCTTCGCCCACAGGCGCGCTGCTCCGGTGGTCGTGGTGGTGGGCGGCGCGGCTGCCCGGTCTTCGCCGGTATCGGGTGCTTCCTTTCTCGACGGCAACGACATTGCTTCCTCCAGATCCGATGACGCCATGCTCAACACTCCCGTGAAAGCTCGCCGGACGAGCCGCCGCTGAGTGGCCATTCGCTCTCGGACCATTCGACTGTGTCGCCGTCAGTCAGCACGGTATCGAGCGGACACACCTCGGCATTCACTCTGATGGATCCCGCGGCTTCGGGGCGGGCCGCAGCGCGGCTCAGCAGGTCGCGAACGGTTGACCCCTGAGGTAGGCGCACCTGCTTGCCCCCCCGCAGGAACACCACGACTGACTGCTCGTAGACGAGGCGGTGAAGCTCGGAAAGGAAGGTGCCGTGATCCGTGGCCAGTTCGTGCTGGCTCTCGAGCTCGCGAAACCAGCGTTGCTGGCGGACGGTCTCGGTTTCGGCGTCGCTCTGCGACTTGTACAGCCAGTGCGCCGCGAGCCCGAACTCCGCCTCGGTGTGCATCGCTTGCGTGCGAATTTGAAGCTCGACCGGTTTCGCGGAGATGTGGCGCACGGGATACACGCAGGTATGCAGGGACTGATAGCCGTTCTCCTTAGGCAGCCCGATATAATCGTCGAAGGTCCCAGGAATCGGGCGGAAGTGTGCGTGCAAGAGGCCGAGCACGCGATAGCATTCGGGCACGGACTGAACGATGACCCTCAGGCCCAGGCGATCGAGGATCCGTTCCGGCGTGACGTCCAACCGCCGACTCTTCGTGTAGATGCTCCACATGCTCTTCGCTCGGCCCCGAACCTCCGCGCCCACGCTATGGCGCTCGAGGAGCATCCGAACCGTCTTCACGAGCAGCTCCACGCAAGTCTCGTCGGCGCCTTGAATCCGGCTCACCGAATCGGAGACGGCACGGTACGTGTCGGGCTCCAGTACTCGAAAGCAGGCGTCTTCGAGGCGCGCTCTGAGCGCGCCGAGGCCGAGCCGGTCGGCAAGCGGCACGAGCAGATCGCGCGCCTCGCGAGCAAACCACTCAAGTGCTTCGCTCGGTGCATGGCCGGGGACCTCGAGCCCCACGACTCGCCAGGCCGCGCGCAGCATCACGATCCTCGGGTCAGCGGCGCTCGAACGAAGAAACCCGCTGAGGTCTGCCTTGAGCCCCACCGAGCCAACCATGCCGTCGCCTCCAAGTTCGATCTCCTCCACCAGATCCGAGACCTGAGGTCCGAAGCGCTCCTCCAGCTCAACGCGGCTCGTGAGACCGGCGCCGCGAACTGGAACCAGCAGCGCCGCCATGACGGCCTCGGCATCCGCGCGCTGCTCGAGCAGTAGGCGAGCAGCCAGGAAGGCCCCACGCGAGGCTACCGGGACGCGTGTGCGGACCACTGCGAGCGCTCGCTCGACGGCAGCGGCGCTCTCCGCGTCGTACGGCGGAACGGGGAGGGACAGGTGCTCGTCAGACGTCGGGCCAGAAGCGATGACGATCATGGAATGCGACAGGCATGTTCCTATGAATAGGCGAGGTGCGATCGCCGGCTTGGGGGCGCTGGGACCGCAACAGGGGCAGATGGATCATCTCCGCCGGCCCTACGCTACCGCGCATCTCTCAGCGTGGAGCGGCGAGACGCGCGCAAACAGCGACGCAGCGCACGTCGCGGAGGACGATTAGACTTAGACTAGGAGTCGGAGAGTCCCCGACGGCCTCAGCCACTCGCGCGCAGTGGCGGACCGCGGCGCGGCGCGATCAAGACAGCTATGCAGAACTGCTCGTCCCGTTGCGTGGAACCGACCAACCTACCGAGGCCTGTGGACCAACTCAGCATTGAACGCTTTCCTCCATCTTCGACGCGGCCTTCGAGCTGAACCGAAGCCTCGCCATCGCGAGCCGATAAGATTCGGCGGACCGTCTGTCAAGAGCTGCTTCCAGGGTGAGCGGAGCCACTGGGGATCGCAGTCGCCGTCCCCAAAAGTAGATGCGCCCGCCGACCGGATTTGGTTCAGGCGGGCGCGGTGGTGCCTCGGGAGAAGACGAGGCACGTGCGGGTAGAGCGCACCTGACGCGGATCGGCTTTCGGCCAACCCGCGGCGAGTGAGCGACCGGATTACTGGGTTGTGCCCACTGAACCTACGATGAACCCAAGCTATTCCCCGCAAGCCGCCCCTTGACTGTGGTTTTGTCGTGCTTACCGGACGGATAGGCCACAACCCAAGGAGGCTCTCGATGATGACTTTGTCGTTGGGAGGCGAGTGGTCCCTGCATGTGCCATCGCCTCTGTTCCGTAGAACGCGTCCTTCTACCGGTGAGCGCCCGAGCGCTGCCGGGGAGCCGCCGCCTCGCCCGCCACAGCGCTCGCGAAGCGATCGCCCACGTAGCCGGGCATGGCTCCCCTGGCGTCGCTCGCGTGAGGTGGCTGTCGTGCTGGGTCCCTCCCGCTCGCTCCAAGAGTTCAGCGATCAAGCGGCTCGTCCGAAGGCCGCGGTCGAAGAAGCCACGGACTCGATCGTGCTGACGCTCAACGCGCCCGGGGCTCGGGCCAAGAACACAGACGTCTTCTGGGACGAGGAGCAGCGGCGACTCGTCGTTGGGGTGTGGGCGAGCGCGCGCCCCGGACCTCGGCGCACGATCGCGCAGCCGGAGCTAGCCTGGTACCGAAGCCACTGGTTGCCGCGGTGCGATGGGCGCGCTGCTCGAGTGACTGTGGATGACGGCACGATTGAAATCGTCGTGCCCCGGATCAATCCGGGCGACGGCGCGCGCTCCAGCCCAACGCGCGAACGCCCCGCCCCACTTGACAACGTTTCGGAAGAATTTACCGGTTGAGCTAGGGCTCCCCACTGAGCTCTCCGTCGAGCGTCTTCGCCCGAGAGAAAACAACGAGGTTGATCCATGGTGCTCCTGGTATCGGAACCGGGCGTCCTACGGAACGCCCTTGAACAGCGACTTGGCTGCCAGCCGTCAGACGTCGTCCCAGCGCGCATCGCAGGCGCCGACGCATTCTCGATGGCAACCGGCAAGCGTGCCGTCGTGTACGTTGCCGCCGCAAACCTGCTCGAGGCGTCTGTCGACCCGCGACCAGACCCGGCGAGGATGCGGCGCGTGGTCGGTACGGCGAATGCGCCCGGCGTCGAGCTCCTCGTCGCGGTGATGCCACGCGGGGGCGCTTACGGCCCCGAGATCGACGTGCTCCGCCGCTCGGGCAAGCCTTACATCATCGTGGAGTCCGACCCGCTGTTGGAAGAGGTCGGCGCGCTTTTGAAGAGCGACTCGCGGCGGGCGTTCCTGTTGCCCCGCGAGCCTCAAAAAACCGCCTTCACTCGACTCGAGCGCGTCACGGCCGCGGTGGCAAGCGCGATCGACAGCGACGCGCACGGCAGCAGGTTCAGCGTTCAGCACGAATCCGCACCGCTGCCGGAGGTCCTGCGACGCGCTGCACGCGAGCTTCGGCGTCCGGCGCGCGTGTTCGGCGTCCCGAGCTCCCTCTATCGCCGCGTCGAGCCGCTCATGCACGACCCGTCGCCAACGCGCGTGCATGGCGGGGCCCGGCACCCGCTCGAGCGACTCCTGCGCGCCCGGCAAGCGTCGCCACGGAAGCCAGCGCAGCTACCCGAGTATCTGACGTTGCTCGCGGTACCACTGCTCATTCCGCTCATTGCGGTGTGGGCGGTGTTCGCCTTGGCGCTCGTTCTCCCGGCCTTGCCGGTCATCGCGTTCGCCTTCGCGATGGCGTGGGCGCAGCCAGCCAAAGGGCCCGGCTCCCCTTCAACGTCCCCCCACGCAGCCGGCCAGCGGCCCCGCGTCACGAGCGATGAACCGCTGGTCCAACAAGCTGCCTGAGTCTGCGTGACCGATTTGAACCGGAGGAATCCCATGCTCACTAGATGGAACACAGGATGGACTGAATTCGACGATATGTTCGGCATGCTGAACGACTTCCGAAGGCGCATGGACCGCGCGTTCGACGACGCGTTCGGCGCCGATCTCGACGTGCCCCGCGCGGCGGGCGTACGAGCCACGTGGCCACTCGCAAACCTCGTGGACACGGGCCCACAACTCGTCCTCACTGCCGAGCTACCGGGACTCTCGGAACGCGACGTGAGGCTCTCACTCAATCAGGAAGTGTTGACCATCGCCGGCGAGCGGAAGAACGACGCGCCCGAAGGCTACTCCGTGCACCGGCGGGAGCGCGCGGACGTGAACTTCACCCGTAGCTTCACCCTGCCCTGCCGCGTGAACGCGGAGCGGACGAGCGCGTCGGTGAAGAACGGCATCCTGACCGTCACACTCGAAAAATCCGCCGACGCGATGCCTCGTCAGATCGCGGTGAGCTCCGCATCCTGACCCCCAAAGCTTCGCAGAAAGGAGGAACGGTCATGTCCACGGATACCAGATTGGCGAAAACTGAGGCCCAGCCGCTCGCTCGGAGAGATGAGCAGCGAAGGCTCACACCACCTTGCGACGTGTACGAGAACGACGCGGAGGTGCTGGTCGTGGCCGACCTCCCGGGCGCGACGCGCGAAAACCTGCTGATCAGCTTCGAGCGCGGGGAGCTCTCGTTGTCTGCGCGTCGCGAATTGCCGCCCGAGCAGGGTTCGGTCGTGCGGGCCGAATTTCGCGATGCGACCTTCGAGCGGCGCTTCGCGGTGCCGAACGGGATCGACGCGGCGAAGATCAGCGCGGAGCTCAAAGACGGAGTCTTGCGGCTCCACTTGCCGAAGTCCGATGCAGTGAAGCCACGACAGATCCCTGTGCTCGCTGGGTGAGGTGACGTCATGAGCTGGAGCGAATTCGTCTCGATCGTCCGCGACAAGATCCGGCGGCGGCTTGGCCGGGAGACAGGCGCCAGAGTCCCCGTGCTGAGGAGCGGTGCGGTCGAGCGACTCGCGGCCGGACCGCTCGCGACCCCGGCGGTCGACGTGTACGAAAACGAGCGAGAGTTTCTGGTCATCGCAGATGTTCCAGGCGGCATCCGCGAAGGAACCGCGGTGGCGTGGGACGAGGAACGTGGCCTGACGCTGCTCGTGAAGACCGTTCCTTCACCCGCCCGCACGTCGTCGGCGGACGCGCATGACCGGCGCGACTGGTTCCGGGCGCTCGAGCTGCCCGCGTATGCGGACGGTTCTCGCGCGAGCTCGCTGCTTCGCAACGGCGTGCTCACGGTGCACGTGCCGAAGCGAAATACAAAGCCCCGGCTCGTTCCGGTGAAAGCCGCATGATGTTCTAGGAGGCTCCATGGGCCCGCACTCTCCCCCGGTTCGCGCTACTGCCTCGCTCCTCGGCGCGGCGCTGATGTTGGTGCCAGCCCCCTCCTGCCGGCGCTCGCCCGGCGCAGCGGGCGGGGCCGCATCGGTCGTGCAGGCGGCGCCGGACCTCGCAAACGCTTCGCGTGGCCCGGCGCACCTCGCGGCTGGGCAATCGATCGCCGACGTCGCAGCCAGGGTGACGCCGAGTGTCGTCAACGTCTTCTCCGAGAAGCGGGCACAGAATGGCGCCGAGCTCTCCCCGTTCTTCTCGGACCCGTTCTTCCGTTTCTTCTTCGACCAACCTGACCGGGGTTGGCGCCAGGCGCCACCCCGGCGCGAGCAGAGCCTCGGTTCGGGCGTGATCGTGTCCCCGGACGGCGTCGTCGTGACGAACAACCACGTGGTCGCTCAGGCCGACAAGATCCGGGTCGCGCTCAAGGATGGCCGCGAGTTCGCCGCGAAGCTCGTGGGTTCGGATCCGAAAAGCGACGTGGCGGTACTGCGCGTCGACGCCACCGGGCTGCCAGCCATCTCGCTCGGAGATTCGTCCAGGATCCGGATCGGCGACCTGGTGCTCGCCATCGGCAATCCGTTCGGCATCGGGCAGACCGTCACGTTGGGCATCGTCAGCGCCGTGGGGCGCGCGAACATGGGCATCACGGACTACGAGGACTTCATCCAGACCGACGCCGCCATCAATCCCGGCAACTCCGGCGGCGCACTCGTCACGATGGACGGGCAGCTCATCGGGATCAACACGGCGATCGTGTCGCGCAGTGGCGGCTACCAGGGGATCGGATTCGCAATTCCGAGCAACATGGTGCAGGACGTCAAGAACTCGATCCTACAGCATGGCAAAGTCATCCGAGGCTGGCTGGGCGTTTCCATTCAGGACCTCACGGAGGACCTCGGCAAGTCCATGGACATCGCCGCGCGCGCCGGGGTCCTCGTCTCGGACGTGTCGGCGGACAGTCCGGCCGCCGCTGCGGGCCTCAAGCGTGGGGACGTCATCACGGCAATCGATGGCGTGAAAACCACCGACTCAGCCCATCTCCGAAACCAGATCGCCCGGGCCGGCAAGGGCACAAAAGTACGCATCGATCTGGTGCGCGACGGAGCGACGCAGACGCTCACGGCGACGCTCGGTGAAGCGCCAGCCGAGCTCGCTCCGGACGGCGTGACGGCCGCCGAGGGAAAGGAGCTCTTCGCCGGTGTCCGGCTCGAGGAGCTCGACGCTCGCGAGCGCGCTCGCCTACGCGTGCCCCCAACGGTGCGCGGCGTACTCGTTTCCCACATCGATCCAGGAAGCCCAGGAGAGGGGACAGGGCTGCGCCCCGGCGACATCATCGTCGAAGTGGACCGCAAGCAGACACCAAGCGTCGAAGCCTTCCAGAAGGCGGCCAATACGACCGGCAGCCGTGCGCTGCTTCTCGTTTTTCGCGACGGGTTCACCATCTTTTTGTCAGTTTCGAAGCGGGCACCGTGATGAAATGAGCAGAAAGGAGTTCCAACATGTGGTGGGAATGCAGCGAATGTGGCGATCAAGTCGAGCGCGCTCGCGCGCCCGTCGTGTGCGGCGAGTGCGGGACCGCAGGGGTGATCTTCATGGCGGTCGACGTCGATGACCCCATCACGGGCAGACCAGAAAGCGACGGCTTGCGGGCCGTTTGGCTGCGCGCTGGGCTTGAAGAGGCAGGAGGCCTCCCGCTTGCCTAGGGTTTCCGGGCGGTACCGTGCCAAGCTATTTCGCGAGCGCCAGGCGAGTGGGTCCTGCCCTACCCTCCCAACAACCGCGAAATCTCAAGCTTCAACGCCGGAACGTCACGGCGCGCCGTTTCCCAGACCACCTTCAAATCGACGCCGAAGTAGTGATGGATGAGTTTGTCACGCATGCCGGCGATATCCTGCCACCGGATCGTTGGATTCGCGCGGCGAACGTCGGGCGAGAGCCGTTTGGCTGCTTCGCCCATGATCTCGAGCTGCCTCACCACGGCGTCCTGAGCATCCGCGTCCGCTCGAATGCGAACTCGTCCACGCCAGCCACGTAGCTCTCGATCTGCTCCGCCGCGTCCAGAATGTGACGCGGGTAGACCGCGTCATCCCGCGCGGTCATAGAGCACCTTCGCGTCCTTCTGGAGCCGCTCGCGAAGATGAAGACTCACCGAGGCCGGCGTCACGAGGTCAACCTTGCGCCCGAGCTCGACCGAGAGCTCTCGCTCAGCGCGGACAAGGTCAAGCAGCGTCACCCGGTCGCTGAACTCGACCAGCGGGTCGACGTCGCTCTCGGGGCGATCCTCACCGCGCGCCACCGACCCGAACACGGAGGGCCGACGAATCCCGAGCCGGGCGCAGATGGCCGGGAGGCTGGCTAGGTCGATTGTCACCCGGTCAGGTCGCCCGGCGATCTACGAATCGTCAAACGGCCCCGCAACTCTACTACACATTCACTACAACGCCCGCAGCCGCCTCCCATTTCTCCCGGAATTCTCGCTCGTTACGCCCTTCGGCATCGGGATTGAAAATCCTCGTGTCGCTGGTTCGATTCCGGCTCTGGGCACTGCGAGTAGCGAGTTCTCCGAGGGTTGTGAGGGAGCACGCGCTTCAGCTGCTTTGCCCTTACTTCAGTCCTGCGCGACGGGCTCGCGCGACAAGCTCGGCTCGGCGGTCGAAGCCCAGCTTGTCCATGACGCGCGCAATGTGTTTTTTCACCGTGCTTACGTTTATCCCCAAGTCGTTAGCGATCAAACGATTGTCCTAACCGCGCGCCACGCTCCCGACGACGTTCAGCTCCCGCGGCGTGAGCCGTTCTCGCCAGGTCTCTGGAAGCACCATGCCCTCTTTCGAGGCGCGGGCGGGAGTCGCGTCTCGAGCCTGAGGCGTTGCCCCCAATCGGGTATGAATTACCTCCGTGGTAACACGCAGCGCCTCGAGAGCGCTTGCCCTCGCCGTCTCGGACATTCCGTCGTACCTGCCTCGCTCAATGTCGTTCCGCAGGCGTGCCAGGTCGCCCAGGAGCGAACTCTTCTCCTCCGGCGCAACCCGTCCCGGCAGCGCTGACTCGGGCGCCGGACTCACCACGAGTCTCGTGCGCATGTCCTCGAAGTGCTCGGCGAATGCCCCGGCCGCGTCGCCTTTCGGCGCCACTTCTTCGTGCAGCCAGCGCTCCGCCAGCTTCCCTGCAATGCGGCCGACCGACGGCTCGGAAAAACAATCTCGCAAGATCGTTTCCGCTTGCCCTGGTCGCCAGGCACGACAGTGGCTTCGTAGCGCCGGATCCGGAGCATTGTGGACAGCGGCGCGACGGCCTCGAAAGCTTGGGCAACGAGGCCCCCTCCTTGATCGCGCGCATCACCCTCAGCCGCAGCTCCATCGGGTACGGAACCCCCAGTCGCTTCGCCCGCGCGAGGCCCTGCCCGTCGCTCGTGCTTTGCCCCGCTACCGACCGCTGCCCCTGCTGCTTCCTTTTCGTCATCTCCGTCTCTCCTTTCCGGGACCCCTGTCCAACCGGAAGGAAGGGCCTACGTCGCCCTGAGACGACTCGCCCAGTAGAGCGGACGACGCCGCCCGTGCGCGACCGCAATCACGCTGGCCTGCTCCCCGCTCGCGATGAACACCAACGCGTACGGAAAACGCCCCAGAAGTACTCGCCGAACGTCTTCGGTTCCGCCAACGACCGGAAAACCCGAGGCCGCTTCGGCGATCCGGCCCAGCGCGCGATCGGCTTCCAGCACGAACTCAACACCCAGACCCGGCCGGGCGGCTTCATACCACCGCGCAGCTTCGCGTAGCTCCTCCCGAGCCTCCGGCTCGATCGAAACGACCCAGCTCACTTCCGGAGCTCGGCAAGCAGCGCATCACGCACGGCCGGCCACGGCTCGCCTTGTGACTCACCCCGCCGAACGCGATCCGCCCGGCGCCTGATCTCCGCGAGCCAGGCGTCATCGTCGAGCTCGTCGGCAGGGCCGTCGAGGCTCCCCAGGAGCTCAGCAGCGATCCGCATCCGGTCTGCCTCAGGGAGGCGAAGCGCTTCCTCAACCACCGCCGCAGCGGCGTCGTGACCTGGATGCTGGGATGGGCTCATGGGTGAAGCATGGCGCAACGGGCCTCCCAGCAGCAACCCCACGCTGTTTGCGACTACACATCCGCCACCACCCGCACCCGCCTCCCCTTCCCTACGTGATTCTGCGCCCTTACACCCCTCGGCATCGGCACTGAAAATCCTCGTGTCGCTGGTTCGATTCCGGCTCCGCCAGGGTCGCACAGCGTAGCAAGCGACGTCAGAGCGTCTTCTTCACGTTGGCAACGGCGAATTCAACGCTGCCCTGACCGCTCGCTGCTTCGACGAGGATCTTCACCTCGAGCAGATTCCCAAGCTTCCAGCCTTTGGCGTCCCAGATCTTGAAGTGCTCGCTGACGGAGATGGTCCCGCACTGCCGACCCTGGTGCCGGATACTGTAGAACTGGTCCCAGGCCGTGACGTTGCCGCAGCGGTTGCCACCGGTCCCGGTGGTGTTGCGCTTGACTAGGTTGTAGGTGCCACCATCGAGGTCGGCCGTGCCGCTCGGCTGATTGCCCGTGTTGAAGGGCATCATGCTGTACGAGTCGTCGACGATGTACCACTCGATGCAGGGATTCGTCGACCATCCGTAGATTCCGACATAGGAGTATTGGCCGGCCGTGCCGTTCTTCTTGAAGGCGAGATCCGCCGTAATGTCTCCGTAGGCGGAGAATGCCTTGCCGGCATTGCCCCACTCGAAACCCAGGCGGCCGAGGTAGTCGCCCGAATTGTTCCAGGTGGCGATGAACGCAGTCGTGTTGAACGTGGTTAGGCTTCCCGAGCCACCGTTCGACCAGATTTGCCAGGCGAGGTTGTTGCTACCGCCCTGACTGTTCCCGTTGTGCACCGTGCCCCCGGTCGGCATGGCAGGGATAGCCGAGCAGTCGAGTTCCGTGCTTGGTGCTCCAGCCGTGCCGGTTCCGGCGGTCCCCGCACCAGCGGTGCCGGCGTTTCCGTTCCCCGAAGCTCCGCCGGTGCCGGCTCCTGCTCCGGCACCGCCGCCGCCCTTGCCTGCCCCTCCGATCCCGGCTCCGCCGATGGCACCTGCGCCGCCAGTCCCGGCCATGGTGGAACCGCCTGTGCTGCCCGCACCGCCGCCCGTGGCGACACCGCCCGTGCCGCCCGTAGCGACACCGCCCGTGCCGCCGGTTGCCGCCCCGCCGCCGCCGCTCCCACCGCTCGCCTGAGCACCGCCCGCACCCGCGCTGCCTCCGGTGGAAGCGACCCCGCCCGTTGCGGATGCACCGCCAGCTTGCCCTCCGCCGGCCGTTCCACCCGAGCCACCGACGCCAGCGGAGCTAGCCGACCCGCCAACGCTCGGATCATCGTCGTCGATCGCCGGGCCCTCTCCCGTCACGCAGCCGAAGCCGCTCACGATGGTGAGGAGGAGGGTTTGCAGTGGTCTGGTGCGCCCAGCAAGAGCCAAGGAGATCATGCCGTATTCCCCTACCAAACGTAGCAGATAACGTACGGACGCGAGGCGGAGAAGCAGTGGCTGGATCGAGATCGCGATCCAACGAGACCACCGTTTTTCAGTGACCTCGGCGAGCGGCTCACGCTTCTTACATTTCTGCGGCGGCGAGCGCCCGCACACCACGGGAGGCAACCCGTCCGACAGCTCGGCTATCGAAACAGTCCAGCGTGGATCGGTGCGACCCAGTCGCCGTACTTGATCTCCATGGCGCGGAAGGCGCCGCCGTCGTCCCAAATTGCCCAGCCGATGCGACGGCGCTCGGCTTCCTTTCGAACCATGCGGATCCAGTTCTCCCGGGATTTCGGATGTGCCGCGACGGTCACGCCGAACTCCCCCAAGTAGACGCGCCGTCCGGTCGCGGCGATGTAGTCTTCGACGACCTTGAAATAGTCGAAGATCGCCTTGGGCCCGTTGGGGTTCTCCGCGACGGACGCCGTGTTGTAGCCGGCGAACCATTCCTTAGCCCACGGCGTCTCGAGCGCAGCGGCGACCGGCGCGAGCAGAGCGGCGGGTGGCCCCGGGAACACGATGCCGCGCGTTTGGTACTCCGATCCCATGAACGCCGCCCCCTGATGGGTGAAGAGGATCGGTTGGTACATGTGGAACGATGCGACCAGGTTCGGATCCACCGGCAGATCGAGCTCCTTCAATCGATCCGCGGCTGCCCAGAAATAGCTGTCGACGATCACGATCCGGGTGGGGTTCTCCGCTCGGACCGCCGCGAGGGCGCGCCGCGTCAGCGGGTTCAATAGCTCCGGCTTCAGCTCGTCGTTGGGCTCGTTGATCAGCTCGAACGCCACGCTCGGGGGCGCGTTCTTGTAGCGCGCGGCGATCTGCCGCCAGAGCGCGACCAGGCGGTCGCCGTGCTCTTTCGGCTTCTTCATGAGCTCCCGGTAGTGGTGCAGATCGAGGATCACCGAAAGGCCTCGGCTCGCTGCCTGCTCGAGCACCCAGTCGATGCGGTCAAAGAGCCGAGGCTTGATGGTGTACGGCGCCTCGTCGGTCGCGTGCGCGCTGAAGCACACCGGCAAGCGGATGTGGTCGAGGCCCGCCTGCTTCGCCATCTCGAAATGGGTTTCGGTGATGGTAACCCCCCAGTCGCCCTCGCGCGGGGCGTCGAGCGCGTTGCCGATGTTGATACCGCGCTGGAAGCCGGGAAGCGCCGCGTTCATCGTCACGACGGGGGGCGCTGCCACTTCGGACGGTGCGTGCACCGGGCTCGGCGTTCCCGGTGTCACGGGTTCGGGCGGCGCGGCGACGGCTTGCCCGACGGGCACGTTGGCACCAGACCTGCGCGGCACACACGCGGAGTCGCTGAGCGCGACGAGCAGCGCGAGAGGGAGCAACGCTCGAGTGGTCGCACGGCGCCGCTTGAGCGCGTCGATGGCGCGAACCGCGAGCAGCAGCAGGAGCACGGCGCCATACACGAATGGCAGCGACGCATCCTTCTTCACGCGAAGGACGAAGTGAAGGATTGCCAAAAGAGCGATGCCGTAAACGAAACGGTGGAGCGCCTTCCACGGCCGGAAGCCGAGGCGCTGGACCATCGCTTTCGTCGAAGTCACCGCAAGCGGCACGAGCAGGAGCCAGGCCATGAACCCGACCATGACGAACGGTCGCTTCGTGACGTCCCTGACGACGGCCGCAAAGGCCAGGGCCTGGTCGAGAAACAGGTACGTAGAAAAGTGGAGCGTCGCGTAGAAGAACGTAAAAAGCCCGAGCATGCGACGCACGACCGCCGGCCAGGTCCAACGGAGCAGGAGCTTGAGGGGAGTGCAGGCGAGTGTGAGCAGCAAGAACACCAGCGCGACGAGGCCGAACCGATTGAGTGCCTCGGCGATGGGATTCGCACCGAGCTCGCCTCGAACGGCACGCAGCAGAACCGCTGCGAGTGGGACGAGCGCGCCGACGAACACGGCAGGCTTGAGCCACGGTCGCGAAGACGCCGCCATCAGAAGTTCCGCCTCAGATCCATGCCTGCGTAGAGCGACGCCACTTCGTCCCCGTAGCCATTGAACGGCAGCGTGTCGCGCCGCAAGACCTCGCCGATGCGCCGCTCCGTAGCCTGGCTCCAGCGCGGGTGATCGACAGCAGGGTTCACGTTGGCAAGAAATCCGTACTGATCCGGGAGAGCGGTGCTCCAGGTCGTTTTCGGTTGCGTGGCTTGAAAGCGGATCTTGACGATGGACTTGATTCCCTTGAAGCCGTACTTCCAAGGCACGACGAGGCGTATCGGCGCCCCGTTTTGGCTCGGAAGCAGCTTGCCGTAGAGCCCAACGACGAGCAGCGTCAGCGGGTGCACGGCCTCGTCGATGCGCAGGCCCTCGACGTACGGCCAGTCGAGCACCTGTGCCGCCTGTTCGGGCATCTGCGCTTCGTCGTGCAGCGTCTCGAACGCGACGTACTTGGCGCTGGACAGCGGATCGATCCGCTTGATCAGCGCTCCGAGCGAAAAACCCACCCAGGGGATGACCATCGACCACGCTTCGACACAGCGCATGCGGTAGATCCGCTCCTCGAGCGGAAACCAGCGCAAGAGGTCTTCGGTCCCGATCGTCAACGGTCGCTTCACCTCGCCCGACACTTCGATGGTCCAGGGTCTGGTCTTCAGCGTGTGCGAATTTTGCATCGGATCGGCCTTGCCCAGCCCGAACTCGTAGAAATTGTTGTACGAGGTGACGTGCTCCAGTGGTGTTGGCGGATCAGCCAGCCGGTAGCGCCCCCGTTCGGCGATCGTTAGCGCCGGCATCTCGCGCAGCATCTCCATCTTCATGGCGCGGCGGCCGGCTCCCGTCAGAGCGAGCAACCCGCCCCCGAATGCGCCCGAAGCCGCGGCGAACAGGGCGCCGTTCTTGATGAAGTCGCGGCGGTTCCGATACCGCTCCTCGGGAGTGATCTCCGAACCGGGGGGCACGTTCCGCTTCATACCGAGCTCCCATCCTACGGGAATTTCGGTCGCCGGCTACGGGTGCTCGGTCCCACGAACTGGGGTCTCGGGGGCTCTCCCGTCAGAGCGGCTGCAGCACGCACTGTCGATTGACGCAGCGTGGGCTGTAGTGGTCGAGCAGGCCGCTCGAGGGCAGGTCGCCCTCGATGTTGGGCGAGCCCGCTCGGCGCAACGAGATGCGCTGCGGGATCTCCCCACACGAAGCGCAGCGTGTGGAGGCGAACTCCTCCGCAAAACCGATCGGTTCTTCGTCGATGAGGGCCCTGAGAGAAACCGCGACGGAGCCGCAGGCATTGACGATCTCCCACGCCGCGCAATTGTCGTCGGCTTCGCAATAGTTCGCGCAGCTCGAACTGATGATGCTGCCGAGAAACGCCCGGTACTCGGTACGCACGCGGTCGCACAGGAGCGCACCAGTCGGAGGCGCAGCGCAGACGGGGCAATGTGCGTTGCGATCGGCGTCGAACGAGATCACCTGGTCTGGAGCGGCACAGTCGAGGGGGAGCGTTTCGTCACAGCCGAAGTCGACCCACGTGTCGGTACACACGGGCGCGGGCACGTGGGGGTAATCGGCGCCGGCCGCGCCGTCGTTTTCGACACCGCCTTCACCGGCTGAGTTGGACGGTCCCGAGCCGCCGGACGAAACGCTGCCGCCGCTGCCGCGCCCGGCGCTTCCCCCGCCCGAGCCACCGGTCGCTGCGTTCGTCCCGCCCCGTCCGCCCGAGCCACCCGTGCCCTGCTCCTGTCCCCCAGTGGCTCCCGCGGCCTCGCGACCCGCGTTGGCCTGCGTTGGTTCGGAGCCCTGCCCGCTGACGACGCAGCCGTGTGCCAAAAGCAACCCGCACAGGGTCCCCACCAGTCTGCTCCAGGTGATCATCCGGACTTCCAAAGCAAAGCACATGCCGACAAAACAGGCACAGGATGGCACAGGACCCGCGAGTGAAGGCCTCAGCGCGAGACCCAGCCGCCTCGAAACAAGGTGTCTAGCGGCGTTCGGGCGACGAGCTCGAGCGCGAGGTCGAGCTGCTTCGCTCTGGCGCCCGTGGGTTTGGGCAGCGCGACGGCGAGGCCGCGGTCGCACGTCAGAACGGCGAGCTCGAGCGCTTCGATGGGGCGCAGGCGTCGTCCGTTCGGGGCGTGTGCCGCAACGAGCACGTTCGTGAGGTAGGCGAGCTCCTCCATGCGTTCGGTGTAGGTCGTGGGCTCGCGGGCGCGGAGCTCGCCGAGCGCGGCCTCGAGTAGCGACGGAGTCGCGGGGACGATCGCATTCGGGCCGCCCGCGCGGAGCTGCTGGCGGGGGCCTTTCGCTCGCTTCCGGGGCAGTGTCGGCTCGGCGTGGGCCGTCGCCTTCGCAAGCAGTCGCGCGAGCTCGCCAGGCTCGGTGGCAGGCTCGTCGTGGCGGACGAGTTCGCGGAAGTACGCCCGAGTCACCGGATCGCGCGCCGTCGGGTCTCCGAGCCCCTGCCGCGCGAGTTCGAGGAAGCTCTTGGCGTCGCTCGCGGCAACGTGCCCCTTCGCTCCACGCCGATCGTCGCGAACGCCACGCATGTCGACCTCGAGCATCTCGTCCGAGGTGAGCACGTCGTAGAGCCCGCCGTTGTCGGCAATGAACTCCTGGCTCATTGCCGCGCAGCGTTCCAGGATCCTTCGAAGGTAACCGTGGTGCTCGCGATCGAGCCCCATCAATACGGAAACCAAGAGCTCGAACACGCCCTGGTCGCGCGCGATGAGTCGGAACTCCTCCCACTCTTCGTACGCCACGCTCTCGAGGGCTTTTTCGATGGGCTCGAGCTCGTCCGGAGCGTCCGAAAGCGCAATCCCGAGCGCGTCGATATCGACGACGAGCATCGAGCGAGCGACGGCGAGGGTCACGAAGTCCTCGGGAAGCTCGAGCAGGCGCCGCACCACGGCTCCTTCGCCAGACTCGAGTAAAACCTCGAGCCAGACGGCGAAGCGCTTCGCGTCGAAATGGGGCTCGTCCCCCGCGCGATCGGACGCCCAGAGATCCTCGTCGAAGACTCGTTCGAGTTGCTCGGTCGTAGCGAGAGCGATGAGCTCCCCGGCCCCCTCGAGCCCGACGAAATCAATCAGCTTCCCGAGCTGCTCGGGACGGAGCTCGCGCACCTCTCGAACGAGCCCGGGCCGCTCGAGCACGTGACTGAGGAGCTTTCCAGGAGACGGGGCTTGGTACCGCGTGAGTTTGGACATGGACCCTCCGCCGCTTGCTGTGCGGCCACCCGAGCGGAAGAACCAGTCTTCAAAATCTCTGCCGTTTCGGCTAACGTATTGATTGGGTGGTCGGGGCTGGCGCCGGAATCCCAGCCGGGCTCCCCGCACCCGGAGCGACTCCGTCCCGCTCGCGTGTCAGACTCTGACCGTGGCGGAGGTCTGGTCCAGCGCCGCGCTCTGTTCCGTGATCGCGCTCTCGGCGCTGAGCGCGTCTGCGTGCGGCGGGAAAAGCGAGCAAGCGGGAGCAGAAGCGAGCGACCCCACCCCGGGCGACGCTTCGGGCTTGCTCGCGAGCGGTGATTTTCGGGTCGTCGCGGCGCGCTCGGATGGAAGCCGGATCGCCTACTTGTCCGAGGCGGCGTTGGAACTCTGGGCCGTGGCCCCGGGCGAGAAACCGGCCCCTCTCCTCAACTACACCGCTTCGGGGTTCGAAGCGCACTTTGCCGAACATGCCGACGTCCTCGTGGCGGCGCAGAGCGGAGCCACTCTCACTCGCATCGCGTTCGGGAGCGGCACGCAGGTGATCGCGGAGGCCGCCACCCTCAGCGCAATATCGGCGGACGGCGACGTCGTCGTCTATCGTGACGACCTGTCCGGCGAGATCGTCGTCTGGCGCCGCGACGAGCCCGAGATCTCACTGGGGGCCGTCACGTCCAACGTCGCCGCCGCGACGGAGCGGTTCGTGATCGCGTGCACGGCGGCGGCTTTGGTCGCCTTGGACCGGGAGACTGAGGAGATCCATTCGCTCGGAACCGCGCAGTCCTTCCTCTTGTCTGCGGACGGCGCCACGATCGCCTTCGTCGAACCCATCGACGACGCTGCCGAGGTCCGCATCGTGGACGTCGAGAGCGGCGCCGTCGTGTTGCGCGAGCCCTCGGGTGGCATGCTGACGTTGGATCCCGAAGGCTCCACTCTTTTCTACGTCGACGCCGAGAACCAGCTCCGCCGCGCGCCCATGAGCGGGGGTGCATCGACTGTTTTCGGCAGCGCGAACATGCTCACGTCCGCTCACCCCTTCGCAGTCGCGCCGGACCGGACGAAGATCAGCTTTCGGCCTGCCTGGGGCGACTACGAGACCGGGCTCTTCGTGGAGGCAGAGGGCGGGGACATCGTGTTCAACACGATCATCCCCACGGGCGGCGGCTCGAATTTCTTTCGCGGGCCTTCATCGATGATGGTCCACGCGGGGTGCCCGTGTAACGGCAGCTACCAGGCTCCGTTCAGGCTCACGGTCGCCGAATTCGGGGGAGGCGGTCGTCAGGTGACGGATCAAGCGTACCGCTACGAGCCCCTTTTTGCCGACGCGGACGGCCTCCTGTTCCAGACGAAGGGCGCAAAGTACGGCGACGTGTACGTGGCGAGCGCCAGCACCGGCGTTACGAACCAAGTCGGAGTCGAGATCGGCAACTTCATTCAGGTCTCGGAACGCCGTTTGGCTGCTGACGCGCACGGCGAGGCGCCCGGCGTCTACCTGCTCGACGTTCCGACCCCGTAGACGGGGGCGGGGTCGCGGCCACCTGGGCGCTGGGAGGCGCTCAAGGGTTCGATTCCGGCTTTGGGCACTGAGTCCCCGAAAATCCTACTAGGCGACACCGAACCCTGGACTTGGTAGAGTCCTGAGCTTAGGCGGCGGGCCGGATCGCGATGACGCAGCTCAACGTGGCCAGGGAGTTGGAGACAGGTCCAACTCCAGCTTCGCGCGTGCGCGCGGCGATCGAGCAGGGCCAGCAGGAGACGGCGAAGCGCCTGTTGCTCGACTATGCGCGGGACGCGGGAAGCCCCGAGTCGCGCGATTCCGCGCTGATCCTTGCCTCGAGGCTCGCGATGGCGATCCGCGATCAGGATGTGCTGGGCAAGGACACGTCCGCCGACCGGGCGGCGATTGTCGGAGGGATGCTGGAGCTGCTGCGGCGCATCGAGGAAGAAGAGCGGGCGGAGCCGGCTCCTCCCCCACCGAGCACGCGCCGGCCGGTGCTGCTTTCACCTGCGCCGGCGGGCGCGCCACGAGCGCCCGAGCAAGTTCCCGAGCCGACCCGGCTCGAGCGAGAACGTACCGAATTCGAGAGCGGGAGCCGCAAGCGCCCCACGGAGCTCAATGCGGCGTTCGTCTGCGAGGGGCTCGGAAAGCGCTACGGTAAGGCCGGCACGGCGTTCGCGCTGAAGGATGTCTCCGTCACGATCCGGCCCGGGGAGATCCTGGGGCTCGTGGGTGCGAACGGCAGCGGGAAGACGACGTTCTTACGGCTCGCGGCGGGCGAACATAGCCACACCGAGGGCAAGCTCCGCTACCCATGTCTCGGAGGGAGCGACGAACCGCTGAACTGGGCGTCAATTCGGCCACAGATCGCCCATGTCCAGCAGATGCCGTCCGCGTGGTACGGGCGCCTGCGAACAAACCTTCAGCTCGTGGCAGCCAAGCACGGGTACATGGGCCAGGACAACGCGAACGAGGTCGACTTCTGGCTGCATCGGCTGGGCCTCGAGCGCTACAGGAACGCGGGATGGGACGAGATCTCCGGCGGCTACAAGATGCGCTTCGAGCTGGCGCGCGCCATGCTCTGCCGGCCCAAGCTCCTCATCCTGGACGAGCCGCTCGCACCGCTCGACATCATCACGCAGCGGATGTTCCTGCAGGATCTGAGCGATCTGGCCGCGAGCCGGCGCGCGCCGCTCGCGATGCTGGTGAGCTCCCAACATCTCTACGAGATCGAGCTGATTGCCAATCAGCTGCTGTTCCTGCGGGAGGGGCGTGTGGCCTATTCCGGCGCACCCAACGCTTTTCGCTCCACGGAGGGCGGGAACCTGTTCGAGCTGGCTTGCAGCCTGGCGTGCGACCAGCTGACGGCCAGGCTGCTCACGATCGGTGAATGCCGGGTGGAAGGGTTCGGAAAGCGCTTCCTCGTGCGCACGCCGGACACCGTCAGCGCGCAGGTCCTGCTCGACTGCCTGAGCTCCATTGGCGCTCGGATCGAGTACTTTCACGATCTCACGCATTCGACCCGCCGCCTGTTCGAGGAGGGCCGTCGCCGTGATTGATTGGATCCGGCAACGCTTCGACGCGCTCGGACATCCGTTGGTGGCGCGCTACCCGAACCTCTTCCTGCTACGGGTTCACGTCATGGTGCCCGTTATCCTCCTGGCGAGTGTGGTAGCCGCTGCAGCGGCGGCCGGGGGCTCGTCCGCAACCTTCCGGGCCCTCCCGGACCCCAGCGAAAGCATGGGATTCGGCCTTGGTGGTTCGCTCGTCGTTGCGCTGGTGTGGGGCTTCCTCGTCACCCGAGATTTGCAGCGCTTCTGGCCCGAGCGCGGGCTCAAGGCCCTGGGGCTCCTGCTCGTCACCGCCGGCATCGTCGTCGGCATCGCTACGCCACCCATCATCTACGCCAAGGTGGAGGAAGCGAAGATCGACGCCCTTGCGAAGAGGCCTGAACTTCGGGGGTTGACGGCGCTAAAAGCAACGCTGAGGAGCGCGACAGCTGAATATTTAGCATCCGTCCCCGGCACGCTCGAGGGCGATGCTAAGGAGACCAAAGTCCGGTCCTCGACTGACGCGTACCAAAACGAGGTGCGCACATTCGCTGCCGGGATTTGCCGTGAGACTGACTCGCGCGATAGCTGTAGGGACGAGGTAGAACGCAACGTCAACCAACTGACAGCGAGGGCGAACGGGTTCTACGAGACCCTCGCCACGTATGTGGCCTTGGGCCTTGGCTGCGCCGGTCTCGCTCTCGCCTTCATCCTGGCCGTGCGCGAGAGCTCGCTGCGGTTTGCTCTCGTTACGACCGGATGCTTTGTGGGGTATTTCGTCCTCATTGGTCTGTCGGGCAGCCTTGTCCGTTCGGTCGACAGCGGGCAGGCGTTCGGTGGGATTGCGCTGTTGCACTGGATCGCGCTGGCGGTCGCTGCCTCTGTGCAGTGGGCCCGCCGATCGAGCGGGTGGGGAGCTCGCGTCACCGCCGTTCTGCTTGCCGTGATGACCCCTTTTGCCGTCGTCGGCTACGTCCTGGCAACGGACAAGTGGGACCACGTGGACTATATCCCGGTCGTCGTGCTGACGAGCTACGCCGTCTACTTCCTCCTATTCCCCCTCATCCACGGCAACCTCGCGCGCTTGCGCTTCCTCCCGCGCCCCTGAGCCCTCCTCGTGTCACCCGACAACATTCTGCAGCTCCTCGGTGACGGAGACCTTGAGCGCGCGCTCGAGGCAATGGTCAAGCGGGAGCGTGACCGCGACGACCGCATCGGCGATGACGCGCTCCTGCTGCAATCCCGCCTGCGAACCCTCGAGCGTGAGGCCGATCTCGGCAAACTAACGCAGGATGCCGTGGCGGCTCAGCGCGCCCAGATCACCCAGGGTGCGTTGCGCCTAGCGCGAAAGCTGCCGCCTGAGCCCGCGGCCGCGCCCGCAGTGGAGCGCGCCCCGGTCGTGTCTCCGCAACCCGTCGCGCAAGCGGCGACTGCGACTCCACCGATCACCCACGGATCCGTGCGCACCGTGCGACTGTTCTTGGCGTCTTCCGCGGAGCTCCGGGCGGATCGCGATGCCTTCGATCTCTACGTGCGGCAGCAGAACGACCATCTGCGTCAACAAGGCATCTACTTTGAGGTCGTGCGCTGGGAACATTTCCTGGATGCGATGTCCGAGACGAGGCTGCAGGACGCGTACAACGAAGCCGTGCGGAACGCCGACGTCTTCGTCAGCTTGTTCTTCACGAAGACCGGCGCGTTCACGAGTGAAGAGTTCGAGGTGGCCCACCGGAGCTTCAAAGCCACAGGCAAGCCGCGCATCTACACGTACTTCAAGGATGCTGAGATCCGAACCGGCAACGCGGATCGGGAGGGACTGAAGTCACTTTGGGCATTCAAGGACAGGCTCAAGGCGCTGGGGCACTTCGTCACTCAATACGAGAGCATCGAGGATCTGAAGCTCCAATTCCGCGGCCAGCTCGATCGACTCGACGAGCTCCTGGGCTAGCTCGGGCAAGTCACCCGTCGAGCACCTCGCGCACACGCACCGTGAGTTCCTCCGGTCCGTACGGCTTGGCGAGAAAATGAATGCCCGGGTCGACGACACCGTGATGGACGATGGTGTCTTCCGTGTAGCCCGAGGTGTAGAGCACGCGGAGCGAAGGCTTTTTCTGGAGCAGGCGCTCGGCGAGCTCTCTGCCGCTCATCTTGGCCATCACCACATCCGCCACCAAGAGGTCGATTGTCCCCCCGAGTTCGTCGAAGAGCTCGAGCGCGCGCTCCGGATCCCCCGTTTCGTAGACGCGGTAGCCGCTCATTTCCAGAATGCGCACGGCCACGCGCCGAATTCCGACCTCATCTTCGACCACGAGCACCGTCTCTCGTCCGCCCCGCGAAGCCCGTGGCCTGGGCTCTTCTGCCGATGGGACAGCCGCCGTCGCCACGGGAAAGTACAGCTTGAACGTGGTGCCATGGCCGACCTCGCTGTAAACCCAGATCGACCCACCGTGCTGCTTGACGATGCCGTACGAGGTCGCAAGCCCGAGACCCGTACCCTGGCCGGGCGCCTTGGTCGTGAAGAACGGCTCGAAGATGCGGCTCCCGACCTCGGGAGGCATCCCCTCGCCCGTGTCGGTGACAGTGACCATCGCGTGCGGGCCGGGGCGCACGTCGGCGTGTTCGGCGGCGTAGGCTTCGTCGAGAACCGTGTTCGCGGTCTCGATGGTGAGCGTGCCGCCCGCGGGCATCGCGTCGCGTGCGTTGAGGGCAAGGTTCATCAACACCTGCTCCACCTGCCCTGGGTCGGCGTTGACCGTCGCGAGACCAGGCGAGAGCACGATCCTGAGCTCGATGTGCTCGCCGATCACGCGTTCGAGTAGCGCGTGCACGCTCGAAACGAGCTGGTTCAGGTCGACGGCTCGGGGCTCCACGATTTGCCGCCGCGCAAAGGCGAGAAGCTGGCCGGTCAGGCTCGCCGCGCGCTCCGCCGCTCCCCGGATCTGCTCGAGATCTTCGCGCTCGGCGGCGCTGCGCGGTGTCATTTCGAGCAGCCTGGTGACCGAAAGGACGACCGTGAGCAGGTTGTTGAAGTCGTGCGCGACGCCACCGGCAAGGCGACCCACCGATTCCATGTGGCGCGCCGTATTGAGTTGTTCCTCGAGGCTCTTTCGCTGCGACACGTCGCGAATCGCCGTGACGCGCAGGCTCCGGCCTCCGATCCGGAGCGCCTTGGCCTGAGCCTCGACCGGAAAGACGCTGCCGTCCGCGCGCAGGACGAGGTGCTCGTACGCTTGCTCCGATCCCGAGCGGATCCGCTCCTCGACCAGGGCCCGTGACGAAGGCGCGACGAAGGCGGCAACCGACTGACCGATGAGCTCGGCCACCGTCGTGCCGAGCAGCGCGGCGAGCTGCGCGTTGGCCTCGATGATGCGGCCCCCCTCGGTGATGGCGATCCCCTCGAACGCCGCCTCGGCGAGCTTGCGAAAACGCTCCTCGCTGTCGCGAAGCGACTGTTCGGCCTGCCGGCGCTCCGTGATGTCACGCGCCACGACGCAGTAGAGCGTTCGTCCCTCGACGACGGTACTTCCGGCGCGCGTCTCCATCTCGATGATGGTTCCGTCTTTCCGCCGGTAACGGCGGACGCCGAGCGGAAGCTCGCCGCTCGCCGCGATCGCCCGGAGGTTCGCCTCGATGGTCGCGGGATCGGTGAGGGCGAAGTCGCGAATTCCGAGCGACCGGAGATCCTCCGGCCCGTAGCCGAAGGTCCGCGTGAACGCAGCATTCGCCACCGGGACCCGCAACGTTTCGGGGTCGACCAGGAACACGGCATCCGTCGCGAGCGACATCACCGCCGCGCCCATGAACTCGAGATACGATTGTGGTTCGGCCAAGCGCAGTGCCTTGCGCGAGTCGGTCAAGAGGACAGCCCCTGGAAAAGGAAAGTTAAGGAGAGCGCGCGCCCGGACGCAACTCGCGCAAATTTTGCCGAAAGGATCAGGCCACGGGGTCCCGCCGCTCCGGCGCAACTCCATGACTGATCCGCCACCGCATCGGACACTTTTCCGGCATGAGAAATGATCTCGGCGCTTCCCGCTTGCTCCTCCCAGCCGGTATCGCGCTCTTCGTCGTCGCAGGTTGCGTCGGCGGTACAATTGAACCGGGTGACGGTACAGGCGGCGTCGGGGCCAGCGGTGGATCGGGAGCGGTGTCCGGGTCCGGAGGCACGCCTCCTGTTGCTGGATCAGGTGGTGTCGCAGCTGGGTCGGGCGGCACAACGGGTGGCGCAGGTGCAATGGCTGGCGGAACTGCTGGATCGATCAGCGGGTCCAGTGGTGCGGGCCCTGTCACCGGCGGCTCGAGTGGCGCTGCGGGTGCTGCAGGTGCTGCGGGTGGGGCTCTCGGCGGCGCTAGCGGAGCCGCGGGCAGTCTGGCCGGTGGTGCAGCGGGCGCAATGGGCGGCGCGGCCGGTGCGCTCGCCGGCATGGGTGGCTCGGCATCGGGTGCGGCGGGGTCGGGTGGAATGCCCGAACTCGAGCCGTGGCAAGTGGCCTGGGGCGACGCGGAGTTCGGCTGTGTAAACTGTCACGGCGAGAACGGCGAGGGTCTCGACGGGAAGGGCCCGCACATCTGGCACCCGAATCGCGAGCTGTTCGACTACCTGGTTCGGAACGGCGACAACATGCCGCTTGCCCGCTTCATGGAAGGCATGGACGCAGTCGACCAAGCGATGATGTCGGACGCGATCCTCGATCAGATCTTTGCCTGGCTATCCGCAATGCCCAAACCGACGACGGGGGCCGAGCTCTTCGCCGACTACTGCTCGTACTGCCACGGCCTTGACGGCCGAGGCGGCGGCGCCACCGTTGCGTATGTCGCGGCCAACCACTCGTCCCCGTATGATTTTACCGCAGGGCAGTTCTTGCAGCACGTGCGGGACGGACATCTCAGCGAAGGCGGGAGGCCGGTGAATGCCTCGAACCGGACGACGTGGATGCCGCCGTTCCCAGCCTCGGTGCTCACCGATCAGGAAGTGGCGCTGATCGAGGCGTACCTACCCAAGCAGTAGCGCGGCGGAGTTCTCGGCCCTTCACTCGACGAGGCGCACGTCGTCGATGCAAATCGTGAACGCTTGCGACGACGCGGTCGAGGCGATGGACGTCACCTGCCAGTGGATCTCGAGCACCTGCGCCGGGTTCCACGCCGTTGCGAAGCCCCAGCCGGCCTGGGTGAGATTGCTGAAGTACACCGTTTGAGCGCTGAGTGACGTGGTGATGCTGTAGTGGTCCTGGCACTGCACGCCCGCGGTGCAGCTGCCGCCGTACATGACGTCGGTCGTGCCGACGGTCGAAACGTGGAAGTCGAGGCGCGTGCCACTGCCGATTTGGCCGCTCAAGTCGAAGGCGATGCCGGAGTAGGCGGAAAGGTCGTACGGCGTCATCGCGTTGAGGTCGACGGCGATGGCGGCGACGGGATAGTCCGTGCCGCTGACGGCACCGGTGGCGCAGAGCCGGTAGCAGTTGCCGCTCACTCCCGTGCATTCCGGCGTCATTTCGACGTCCTCCAACGGGTCAACGGTCGAGGAGCCTGTCACGTACGTGAGGAAGCTGCCGTTTCGCGCACCGTGCGGGAGCACGAGCGAGGAGTTGTTCTCGAAGTTTTGGATCAGGAGCGTGTCAGCGGTCGAACCCGGAATGCACGACGAACACGCGCCGCTGGTCCCTGCCGTGCCCGCCGAGGCCCCGGCGCTGCCGCCGGTGGAAGCTCCTGCCGTGTTGCCACCGTTGCCGCCGGTCCCACCCATCGCGCCGCCCGCGCCGCCCGCGTCGCCGCCTGTTCCGCCGGTCGCGCCGCCCGCGCCACCGTTGCTGCCGCCCGTTCCGCCGGTCGCGCCACCCGCGCCACCGGAACCGCCTTTGCTGCCGCCCGCTCCGCCGGTCGCGCCGCCTTTGCCGCCGTTACCGCCCGAGCTTTCCCCGCTGGCCGCAGCATCCCCGCCGCTGCCGCCTTCTGCTGTTCCGCTGCTCCCTCCCTGTCCCCTCCCCGCCGAGCCTCCGCTCGCATCCGTCCCCCCACTCGCCTCACCGGCGCTGCCTGCGCAGTCCCGGCAGTTCGAGTCGTCGTCGTCATCTGGCGCGGTACTGTCGCCCGAGCACGCGGCGAAGCCGAGCAGCGTTCCGCCGAGCAGCCACAAGCAAGCAAGGCTGGTCCTCATCATGGCAAGTATAGACCCGCCGAGGACCGCTAGAAATCCGTCACCGTGACGGGCACGGTCGACCATTCAGTTGCCCGACTGATCCCGAGCTGCCCGTCACTGTTTTCGCCCCAACAGCGTGCGCTTCCATCTTCGAGCAGGGCGCAGGTGGACGAGGACCCAGCCCCGACTGCAACCGCCGTCGAGATGTCCGACACCGGAACCGGGACGGCGCTGTCCACTGTGTCCCCGTTGCCGAGCAAGCCGCGCATTCCGGCACCCCAGCAACGCACGCCGCCGCTTGCCAGGACCGCGCAGGCCCACCCGCCGCCTGCCGAAACCTGAATCGCACCGGTGAGCCCGACCACGGGCTCCGGAGTCCACGCGTCGTCGGTGCTGTCGTTGCCGACCATCCCGTACGTGTTCCGGCCCCAACATCGGACCGTCCCGTCGTCGATGAGCGCGCATGAGAAGCCGCCGCCCGAAGAGATGGCAATCGCGTTCGTGAGCCCATTCACCTGGACCGGGATCAAGGCCCGCGTCGTCACTCCGTCGCCGAGTGCGCCGTTTGCACCATCGCCCCAGCAGCGAACAGTTCCGTCGTCGATCAGCGCGCAGGCATGCGCTGAGCCGGCGCTCAAACCGACGGCGTCCGCCACGGCCAGTACCGGCTCGGGCGTCGAGGAGAGGCTCATGCGATCGGGGTTACCGAGCTGACCGTAGTCGCCTCGGCCGAAGCACCAGACCGTCCCGTCGTCGACGAGCGCACAGCTGAAGTCGTACCCGGCGGTCACGGCAATGGCGGTGCCGAGGCCTCCTACGGCGTTGGGAGCTCCGCCGCTACCGACCAATCCGCCTCGCTCGCCGTAGTTGTTGCTCCCCCAGCAGTAAACGGTCCCGCCGGGGACCACCGCGCAACTGTGATAGTTGCCGAGCCCGACGTGCGTCGCCAAGGGGACGCCGGTGACGGCGACCGCCGACTCGAACGGATCTCCGGTGGCCCCAACCTGCCCGTTGTTGTTGTCGCCCCAGCATCGCAACGCCTGATCGGGGCGCGTGGCGCAGTGATGGAACACGCCGCCGCCGACAGCTCCCGGACGCCCCGTGACGCCGGCACTACCGCCGCTCCCTGCCGTCCCACCGCCACCCGTGCCCGCGCCGGCGCTCCCGCCCGTTGCTCCGTCGCCCGCGCTGCCGCCGCTTCCACCAGTTCCGCCGCTGCCGCCGGTCGCGCCATCGCCTCCGCTCCCGCCCGTCCCTCCGTCGCCGCCGGTGCCGCCACCCGCACCGCCAGTCGCTACTCCGCCCGTTCCACCACCGTTCGAGCCACCGGTCGCGCCATCGCCTGCGTTGCCTCCGCTGCCTTTTCCACCGCTCGCGCCGCCCGCGTTTCCGCCGTTGCCTCCCCCGCCCTTCCCTCCGCTCGCGCCGTCACCGCCGCTGCCGCCTTCCGGAACGGCACCGGAGCCGCCTTCGCACCTCTCGCAAGGATCGTTGCCTTCGTCGTCTTTCGCGGAGCGCGAGCCGGAGCACGCCGCAGGCACCGCCACCGCCAGCATGAGAAGGGCTGTGACGTGAACGCGCGCGCGGGGCGAACTCTTGGACGTCTTCTCCTCCCGAGACACCACGAGACCTATCTTCGCAAGTCTCGCCAGGGAAGCAACTCCCGGTGACGTGCGACCGATGAACCCATCGAATGCCCACGGTTCTTCGAGTCGGAAGATTCCGATTTCACTTCTACTCGGACGAGCGTCACGAGCCCCCGCACATTCACGTGCGGACGCCCGATGGTGAATGCAAGTTTTGGCTGACGACGCTGCGCCTTGCGCGCAACCACGGCGTGCGAACGGCCGATCTCCGTGCTATCAAACGACTCGCGTTCCAGCACCGTCGGCTATTGTTGGAGAAATACGATGAGCACCACGACAAGGACTAGGAAGCCGGGCGAACCGGTTGCCGTCCGGGCTTGGGCGTCGGGTCGGACGGTGTTCGCCGAGCTCAAAGATGGGCGGACGATCGGATTTCCTGCGGCGCGGTTCAGAAACCTGAGAGATGCCACTGACGAACAGCTCCGTGCCGTGACGGTGGAGGTCAACGGCTACGCCCTGAGATGGGAAGAGCTCGACGAGGACATCACCGTCCCCGGGATTGTTGCCGGCAACTTCCAGCTCCCGGGCTAAGGCGCTTCGAGTTCGTTCATGATCCCGCGGCCGCAGAACGCGGCGCGGAGCTCGGGGCGGTCGATGCGTTCGCGGAATTCCTCGGTGCCGGGGGAGGCGGACGAGAAAGCCCAGGCGCTTTGCCAAGCGCCGAGTAGGAGGCGGATGGCGCCGGTTTCGGTTTCTTCGATGTGGATGACGGGAGTGCGGAGGGCGGCGGCGCCTTCAAACATGTAGGTGACGCCGACGAAGAGCGCCTGATCGCCGCATGAGACGAGAAAGGGACGGCTGAGGAACATGCCTTTGAGCTTGGCGTGCGTGAGTGACGCCTCTGCGCTCAGGCGAAACTCGAAGCGGGCGGAGGGCGGCGCGTCGGCGGCGGCCCATTCGATGTCAGTGCTGAGGATGGTGACGTCGATGCCACCCGTGAGCGTTGCGATCTTTGCTTCCAGATCGGCGTACTCGTAGGTCGTATCCACCTTGTCCACGAGGAACTCGATGCGGCAGGTCGGGATGCTTTCGACGCAAAGGAGCGGCTCCGAGCAGCAGGCCGGTGAGTTTCCCGTGCAGAGATCCTGGCAGGCTCCGCCGGTACCGGCCGTGCCGCTGGTGCCGGCCGTGCCGCCGATACCGCCCGCCGATTCACCGGCGTCGCCCGCGGTGTCACCAGCCGTGCCGCCCGACGAGGGGACCGAACCGCCAGTACCCGAGGCATTGCCGCCCGCCGTGCCTGGGTCGCCCGCCGTGCCTCCAGTCGTTCCTGACGAGCCGGCGTCGCCACCGATCGTGCCACCGCTACCCGCTCCGCCGCCCGACGACTTGCCAGCGCTGTCGCTCGATCCGCTCGCGCCGGAGATGCCTCCCCCGCCCCCGCGACCTGCTTCACCCGCCGTGCCGCCGGTCGAGGGCGAGTTCGACTTGGAGCTGGCGCTGCAGCCGGCGAGCGCGAAGCACGCCCCGAGGAGGGCCAGTCCCAAGCGCGCAGTGCTCACGGGAGCTGTGTTAGCAGATGTCGCGGGGTGTCAGGGTGCCGTGACCCGAACGTCGTCGAATGCAACGACCGCGTCGCGCGAACCGAGGGCGATGCCGCCCACGAGGAGCCCAGTCGCCTCAGCACTCGTGCCGAGGACGGCGCCGTCGAGTTCGAGGGTGACCCCGCCGGCGTCGAGCGTCAGGGCGAGGGTGTGCCAGGTGTCGAGGCCGGGAAGAGCCGGGGCATCGGCGTCGATCAGGTCCATGGTCGTGCCCTGCCAGTGCTTTCGCACGCGAACGGCGCCGTCCATTCGATACTCGACGTAGTAGTGATCCTGGGTGCCGAAGCGGCCGCCGAGGTACAGGAATCCGGTGTCGAGGGTTTGGCTGACGAACTTCACGCGCGCTTCGACGCGCACGTCGGTCCAGTTTCGGTCGCCGCCCACGCTCCAAACAGGATCATTGGAGGTCAGGCGCTGCTGGTAGACGAGGTTCCCACCGTCGTCGACAACCGCCCAATCGCCGACTTCCATCGAGTCGGAAAACGGCACCCAACCGTTCGCGTCGCCGTCTTCGAAATCGTCGAAGAACGGTAGCGGGAGTGGTTCGGGCGGCATCGCGCACGACATGGCGGCGCTCTCGATGGAAGCGATCGCCGCAGCGAGCTCGCCTTCGGCATCGACCTGATAGAAGCGCGGCGACGTGGGGTTCGCGTCGGGTGGCGGCATTCCGCCGGCGTCGGCCATGCCGTTCATGGTGTCGACGGCGGAGGCCGACGATGGAGCGATGCCGACGACGAACGTCGGAATACCGGCGAGGTACGCTGAGGTGATGGCATCGATCGCATGGAACCGCGCTTGGTCAGTGCCTTCCATGCCGCTCGTGGTTTCGGTGACGTAGCTGCACGAAGGCGCGCCGTCGGTCACGAGCAGGATGTATTTCGGCCGCAAGGTCGCGCGCGCCGTCAGAAACTCCACGGTGCGGAGCACGGCGTCTCCGGTCGGCGTGCCCGGACCGTCGGGAACTTGGGCCCGGATGGCGGTCGCCACGATGTCGGCACTGTCGTCGGCGGGGGCGAAGTCGATCGCACCGGTCACCGAGCCCGCGGCGCAAGCGTCGAGGACTTCGCCGCCGTTCTCGGGAAACACCTTGAGGCCCCAGGCGATGTCCGGGCTCGTCGCGATGAGGGCCTCGCCGAGCGGGGCTGCGGTGAGCTCCCATTTCGAGCGCGTCTCGGGCGGTGTGTACACGTCCGGCGGGTCCTGCATCGATGCCGATCGATCGAGGAGCACGACGATCTCGGGCGCTTCGCAGTCGCCGGCCGTGCCCCCTCCCCCGCCGCTGCCCGCCGTGCCGCCGCTACCCCCAGCGCCGCCGGTCGTACCTCCGGCTCCGCCGGTGCCGCCGCTGCCGCCCGCGCTCGAGCCGGCCTTGCCACCGGTGCCACCCCCGCCGCTGCCGCCCGTCGCACTGCCACCCGTGCCGCCGGAAGTTTCAGCTCCCGCCTCGCCGCCGCTCGCCGCGCTTCCCCCCGTCCCGCCGGTGGTTCCCGCACTTCCTCCGCTGCCGCTTCCCGCTCGCCCCCCCGCTTCGTCATCGGAGGCGCCCTCCGAGCTGTCACCACAGCCGGCCAGGAGCGCCCCCACGATCACCGCGCTGGTCCACCAAAAGCCCTGCATCGGTCGGTCCTGGATGATCATAGCGCGGTCTGCCAAACTAGAGCCGTGGGTTGGTGCCGGGAGCTAATGCGCGCGCGTCACGCAACGATCATTGTCGTCGTGGTCGCCGCGTGCGGCGGCGAAAGCATGGTCCGTAACGCGGAGCCCGGTGGTACGGCCGGAGCCGGAGCGACGACCGGCGCCACGGGCGGATCCACGACAGGCGTTGGCGGCAGCACGACAGGCGTTGGCGGCGCCCCGACGGGCGGCGGTCGCGCACCGATTTCCGGCGGCATGACGTCGGTGGGCGGTACCGGAGCGATAGGCGCGGCGCCGAATGCGGGCACGGGAGGCATCGCCACGGGAGGCATCGGTGCCACCGGGAACGTGAGCGGCGACTCGGGGATGGCTGAAGGCGGCGCGTTCACGGATCCGGGCGGCTCGGGTGGCGATGCCGGCGACAGCGCCGGTGACGATTGCGATCCGAACTACATCGTCGACGGTGACATCGATCGACCGTCGCAATCGGAGCTCGAGGGCTACGACGGCGTTTCGGCGGTCACGGGAACGGTCTTCTTCGAACTACCTCGAGTCGTGGACCTTTCGCCCCTTCGATGTCTCACCACGGTCGGCGGGGAGCTCTTGTTTGCGGACATGACGCTGAGCAGCTTCGCCGGGCTCGAGCGGCTGACCAGCGTCGGCGGACAGTTCTACGTCGAAGCGCTGGGCATCCAGGACTTCGAGCCGCTCCGGAACCTGAGGAGCGTCGGCGGGCTCATGATCATCTACAACTACTCGCTCGCTAGCCTCGACGGCCTTGGGAACATCGAGAGCGTGACGGGTAACGTCGAGATCCGCGGAAACGGAGCGCTCCCGTCGTGCGCTCCGGAAAACCTGCTCTACGACATCGGCGAGGGGAACATCGACGGGAACGTCGTTTTACAGAACAACGGCCCCGCCTGCATCCCGTGACTATTTCGTCGCGATCAGGCCCACGTCGACGAGTTCTTCGGCAGTCAGCGCACAGAGTTCGGTGACGAACTGGTCGACGTTCTCGGCCTCGGTCGTTTGGCTGCGGCCGGCCCACACCAGCATATTCTGCGCGAGGGAGTAGACGAGGACCTCGACTTCGATCACCTCGGTCGTCGTCGTGTAGGTGGTTGGACCGCTCGACGTGGGCGGAGCCAGGTAGATCGGCTTCGTACCGGGCGGATCACCGTGGTGACCGTAGCCGCCGCTGTAGCCGCCGTACGGGGCGGCCCAACCGTAGCCGTAGTAGCCACCCCAGTACGAGCCGTAATACGGCGAATCGTAATACGTGCTCGTCTCGGTCTTCTTGGTCGTGCCCATCGGCCGCATCACGACGACGCCCTTCACGCCGGATTTTTCGACGGCCGCGCGTGCCTCTTTCTCTTTGCCGACAGCGTTGTCCTCGAAGATCGTGTACATCGGGATGCCCTTGGCGCCGTGGTACGTGATCTCGCGCGCCAGGGTGTCTTCCGCCGAGCGCCGGGTGGGCTCGTTGCGGTGCATCACCACGGCCGCGACGGGCTGGTCCCTGAAGTAGAGCGGCTCCGCCTTCGGCGAGCGCCAGGAGCTGATGAAGGTGGTCGCTGGGCTGCACGCGGAGGCGAGGACGCAGGCGGCGACGAGGCCGAGCCGGCCGAGCGCGTTCGTCATTTTCATGATGGCCCCGTGTCACCCTCGCCGTCACCCGTCAACCGCATGGCGATTCAGGCCGAAAATCCTGCCACCGGCGCGATTGCCGCGCTCCTCGCTGGTAACCTCGACCGGCGATGCACAGCGACGAAGAGTTCGTTCAGGCGCTCCGGGCGCCGGCGTTGGCGGCTCGCATCGCCGATTTCGTCGCCGTCCAGCGCTGGTATCGGAGCAAAGCACGGCCGCGAACGAGCGCGGCAGCGGAAGACGTGATCACGTTCACCGCGAACGACGAGTGCGTCGCGCTGATCTTGCTTCGCATCGGGTTCGAGGACGGTGGGAGTGAGGTCTACGCGGTACCGTTGCGCTTCGACACGGGAGCCGACCCCTCCGCGTCCGTGCTGATCGACGCCCTGGGAGCGCCCGCATTCGGAAGCGCGATGCTCGACCTCGCGCGATCGAGCACCGAGGTTTTCGGACAGGACGGCTCGCTTGTCGGCTCGCGGATCGAGCAAGCGCCCGGCGCACTCGATGCCGACCACCTCGAACCAGGGCTCCTCGCCGTCGAGCAGACGAACTCCATGGTCCGCTACGGAATGCGCGTTCTCGGGAAATTCTTCCGCTCCGTCGACGACGGCGAGAACATCGAGCTCGAGATCGGGCGCTTCTTTTCGACCCTGTCACGACCCCCGCCGGTGCCGGCGCTCTTCGGTGCTGTGTCTCATCGCCTGGGAGACCGTGAGCGCACGCTGTTGATTTTCAGCGAGTTCGTGCCGCACGACCGGACGGGGTTCGACTTCGTGTGCGACGAACTCGCGCTCGCCATCGAGCGCTTTCGTGACGCCGGTGCGCCGGACGGCGTTCGCCTGGCGACGTTCGTCGAGCTCGTCGCACAACGCACGGCCGAGCTCCACGTCGCGCTGTCGTCCGCGCCGGGGCACCCCGGGTTCGAGCCGGAGCCGTTCGACGACGAACACCGCCGGCTGATGCTCGAGCGGGCGGAGGCGCGGCTCTTGCGGCTCACGGCCGCGCTCCCTCGCGTTCAGGCGGACCCGCCGCTGGCAGAGCGGATCGGGGCGTTCGTTCGCGGGAGCGGCCGGGTCGGGGATCGACTCCGGGCGCTCCTTTCGGCGCCGTTCTACGTCGCCCGGATCCGGTGCCACGGCGACTACCACCTCGGACAGCTGCTCTACACGGGCAACGACGTGGTGGTCGTCGACTTCGAAGGCGAACCGGCACGCCCGGCCCGGGAGCGGCGCGAGAAGCGCACGCCATTCGCGGATGTCGCGTCGATGCTGCGGTCGTTCGACTATGCGTTCGAGACGGTGCTTCGCCGAACGCCCGCGCGCGAAACGCTCGACATCGCGCCCCACGTGGAGCGCCTTCGGCACGAACTCGAAGGCCGGTTCCTGCGCGCTTACCTCGACGCCGTGCGCGGCACTCGCTTCGTCCCGAGTGACCCGAGCGAGCTCTTCCGCTTGCTCGAGGCGTGCCTGCTCGACAAGTGCCTCTACGAGATCAGCTACGAGCTCGACCACCGGCCGAGCTGGCTTCTGGTGCCGCTCGCCGGCCTCGAGCGCCTGACGTCGGCTCAGGCCGGTGCCTGAGCGAACTCACTCCCAGGGCGGATCGTCGCAGTCCCAAACGTTCGTGTTCTCGTCGTCGGTGTAGCAAGCGCACACTTCGCCGTCCGCGGCGCCGGTGCAGAGTTCGCCGACCGTGGTGCAAGCCGCGTTGTCCGCCTGGGTGGTGCACGCCATCGCGCCCGCCGGCTGCGTCGCGAACGGCGAACCGGTGAAGTCGCACGAGCTACACATCCAGGTCGTGGAGCAGAGGCAGTCGCGGCGACCGGAATCGGCAAGGCCACACGCGAGGCCGGGGCAGTTCACGCCCTCGTTCGCGCACGGCATGTCCGAACGGATGCCCTTGCAGAGCGGATCGCTGTTCACGCCGCCCGAGCCGCCCGATGAGGTCGTGCCTGCCGTGCCGGCAGCGGAGCCGCCCGTCCCGGCCACTGCTCCTCCGGTCCCTGCCACGGGCGCACCGCCGGTTCCCGCCTCGAGCCCTGCACTGCCGCCCACTGCGGGGGTAGCGCCGGTTCCGGCGACGGGCGCGCCACCCGCTGCCGGGGGCGTCCCGCCCGTACCGGCGCCGACCGAACCGCCCGTTGCGGGAGCACCACCCGTCGTTGCGGGAGGCGTGCCCGCCATGCCGCCGGAAGACATCACTGTGCCTCCCGCGCCGGCCGGGGGAGCGCCCGCACCCGATCCACCGATGCCCGCCACCGAACCACCCATCCCGGCGTTTGGCGGCGTTTCGTTCTCGTTATCGCCTTCGACCGGCTCAGCAACGCAGCCGTAGAGGCCGAGGCAAATCGACACTGCGGTCAAGCCGCCGAGTCGGAAGGCACGTCCAGAAGTCAGATTTTTCATGGGCACTCGGCGGAGCGATGCCTGGGAGGAGCAAACCGATCACGGGCGCGGCCTTTTTGTCGCGGTTGTGATCGGAACGCGGGCGAGCCGCATTCCCGGAACCGTGCGAACCCCCATCGGTTTCTCTTCTGTTACGCCCTGGGCGCGGCGGCACTTCGCTCTTGCGGCACTTTTCGTCGGCATCGCGTGCAGCTCGCCAACTCCCGACTCGAGCGACGGCCCGAGCGGAGGGAGCGGTCCAGGGACGGGCGGAGCCAGTCCGGGGACGGGCGGCGCAACGACAGGCGGGGCTGGGGGCATACCGGCGACCGGCGGCAGCGCGGGTTCCGGAACCGGTGGTACGGCTGGTGTCCCCCCGGCAGTGGGTGGCAGCGCGGGGACGGCAACGACGGGTGGAGGCGCGGGCCTGCCGGCGACGGGCGGCGCCAGCGGAGTTGCGGGGACGACGGCTGGGGCGGGCGGCTCCGTTTCGGCAGGCACCGGGGGCGCCGCCGGCGCCGTGAGTGCGGGAGCGGGCGGCGATGCTGGCGCGAGCGGCGGTGTGGCGGGCACGAGCGGTGCGGGAGCGGGCGGCGCCGGCACCGGCGGCCAGGCACCGATGAACGAGTACTGGGTGTCGCCGACCGGCAGCGACAGCAACACCGGGACCCAGGCGTTGCCGTTCAAGACCATCAACCGCGCGCAGAACCCCGCGCAGCCGGGCGCAACGATCTGGGTCATGGCGGGGACGCACGCCATCGACACCAAGCAATCGCTGGTCAAGGCCGGTACGGAAGCGATGCCCTTCCGCGTGTGGGCCGTCGCAGGAGCTCGACCGATCCTCGATTTTGCCGCTCAGACGCGCGACGAAGGCAACCAAGGCATCGAGATCACGGGCAGCTACTGGCACCTCCGCGGCCTCGACGTGCGCAACGCCGGCGACAACGGCATCCTGATCAGCGGCTCCAACAACACGATCGAAGACGTGATCGCGCACGGCAACGAGGACACCGGCATTCAGATCACGGTGCGCGGCGGCAACGCCGGCGACGCTGCCTTCGGGGCCTACAACAAGGTATTGAACTGTGACTCGTACGAGAACTTCGACGAGGGGACGCAGGGCGAGAACGCCGACGGCTTCGCGGCCAAAGAGCGGATTGGACCCGGCAACGAGTTTCGCGGCTGCCGGGCTTGGAACAACGCCGACGACGGTTGGGATTTCTACGCGGCGAACGACGTGGTGGTGGTGGACAACTGCTGGGCCTTCCTGAACGGAGAAGTCTCGGGCGCGAATCCGCAAGGCGACGGCAACGGCTTCAAGCTCGGCGGCGAGCCGGCCGGCGACGACCAGGGCGGCGCCGTCCACCGCCTGACGAACGTGGCCTCGTTCGACAACGTGAACTGCGGCTTCACGCGCAACAACAACCCGAGCAACCCGACTCTGACCACCTGCGGCATCGGAAGTAACGGCGACGACTATTGCGACGTGAGCTGCTCCCCGTCGCGAACGGTTTCTACCTCTGGGTCGAGCGCGAAGAACCTCGCCCGGGCGAGCGACGGCTCGCTGCCGAACCTGCCGTAGAGGAGCGCCGGCAGGGCCGAAAACCCCGCGAATTTCGGGCCAGGGAAGGCGGCGGCCCGGGTCACCGTAGAACCAGACATGCTCCGTGCCCTGGCTCTCGTTTTGACCGTGTTCGGCACCGGGTGCGCCGCTAGCACCGCGGCCCCGCCGCGAACCGTCGAGCGCGTGGTGGTCGTTCCCGCGTACGCACCCGCGCCGGCACCGCCCCCTCAGCATGCCCGCGTGCGCCCGCATCACCAGCACCACAACCAGGCCTGCGACCACGGCGACCACGCGCACGGGGAGAAGCCGAAAGCGGAGGCTCACCCACCCGGGAAGCGTGGCAAGGGGCACGTGCACCGCAACTGGGAGCAGGCCAAGAAGGACCGCGGCCAGGGGCACGTGCACAAGAACTGGGAGCAGGCGAAGAAAGAGCGCCCCGGCGAGAAGAGCAAGGGCGACGAAAAGAGCGGTCGCGACAAGCGCGCGCCGCGTGCCGCCGCTCCGTCAACGCCGGGAGCGTGACCGCGCGAAATCGCGTGCGGTGTTCTTGCGGCTTCGCATGACGCGAAGCAGGGCGTGGCGGCCCCTCACCAAGCGGGACTGCGCCGCGGCAACGCTGGTTCCGATCGTCTCGGCGACTTCGACGAGCGGATAGCCGAGCACGTCGTGGAGGTAGACGACGACGCCGCGGCGCGGGCCGAGTGCGAGGAGCGCGCGGTCGAGCCGGCGGATCTCTTTCCGCACGTGGGTCATGTGCTCGGGTTCGCTCGAGGGTGCGTTGCTGGGGACGGCGACGGACTCTGCGTCCTCTTGAAAGAACACCCGGCGTTCGCGAGTCCGCGCCCGAAGACGATCGATCGTGATGTTCCGAGCGACGGCCGCCACCCAGTGCTCGGACCGTTCGAACGCCGGTGGGGCGCGTTCGATCGCCTGGAGAACACCTTCGAGCGCGCTCTGGATCAGATCCTCGTAGTCCGGATCGCGGGTGCTGGTGACCCGACGGAGCGCTGCCTCGACCACGAAGCGCAGGCGCGCGAACTCGCCCTCGCTGTCGCGGGTTTGCCGCTGGCCGGACGCCGGGGGCGCGGCACTGGACGGTGCGTTGCGTGGAACGGGTTCGCGCGAAATGATCGACCTCCGACCATCATGAGACCCACTCCCCATTCGGCCCAAGGTACCGCTGCCTCGGGCGTTCCAGGCTCGTTTTGGAACACTCGGTTACAGATCGGTCGGAGGATGTCCGACCTTATTCGGCGCACGTCGTCTTTTTGCCCTGTGCCGGGATCTGCGCTTCTTCCGTGCTCGGAATATTCGGATCCGCCCGCTAGCGCGCGCTTACGTTCCGCCTTCGCCGCCGTTACCGCGACCACCCTCGCCGCCTTCACCACCGGCGCCTGCCCCACCGCCAACGTTCCCCGATCCTCCGCTGCCCGCGGTGCCGCCACCTCCGCCACTGCCGCCACCCGACTCGCCGCCCGCGTTCGTGCCGCCAGCGCCCGAGCCCCCCGTCCCCTGTCCGCACTCGGAGAGAGGACGCGCGACAGCGGTGAGCACGCAGGGTTCGTCCTCGAAATCGGCGCAAGCGACGTACGCCCCGATCACCTCTTCGCACGCGGCCACGGACTCTTCGGGGTAGCCCCAGCACCCGGCACCGGCCACGCGCACGTAGTCCGGACAGCTCGGGCGCTCGAGGTCGGGACAGTTGAGGTCCCGGCGCACGTCTTCCTCCACGTCCCGGATCCGGTCGCACGCCTCGTCCTCGGCGACGAGATCGCCGTCACCACCCTGCTGGGTGGCGCCCGGAGGCGCCGCCATGTGGGGCTGATCGTCCGTCTCCGTCACGCAGCTCCCGGCACCGAACAAGGTGCAGCCGAGCAGGGAAAGCCAGGCGACGCCCCGGAGCGTGAGCATACGGGGGCACGCTACCACCGCCGAGCGCCCACAGGCTAGCGGGCGGCGCTCTAGCCTTTGATTGCGTCGGCCGGCCTGGGATAGGCTCCACGCCCCATGCCCATTCGCTCGGCCATCCTCTCCGTTTCGGACAAGACCGGGCTCATGGCCTTTGCCAGCGCACTCGCTCAGAAAGGCGTGACCCTGATCTCGACCGGGGGCACCTACAGCAGCTTGAAAGCCGGCGGTGTGCCGGTCGAGAGCATCGAGAGCTACACCGGCTCACCCGAGGTGATGAGCGGTCGCGTGAAGACCCTCCACCCGCGCGTCCACGGCGGCATCCTCGCGCGGACCGGCCTCGACGACGCCGAGCTCGAACGCCTCGGTGCACGAGCGATCGACCTGGTGGTCGTGAACCTCTACCCGTTCGAGCAAACGCTCGGTAAGCCGGGCTCGAGCTTCGAGACGCTGATCGAGAACATCGACATCGGCGGGCCGAGCATGTTGCGTTCGGCCGCCAAGAACCACGATCGGGTCACCGTGGTGTGCGACCCCGGTGACTACGGGCTCGTGCTCGAGGAGCTCGGGCGCGGCGGGGAGCTCGGTCGGGGGACGCGCGAACGGCTCGCTGCCAAGGCTTTCGCGCACACCGCCGCCTACGATGCCGCCATCAGCGGCTGGCTCAGCAGCAAGAGCGAGGCCGACGAGTACCCGAAGTACCTGACCGTCACGCTCGAGAAGGCCTACCCGCTTCGCTACGGGGAGAACCCCCACCAGAGCGGGGCCTTCTACCGCGAGCGCAACGCACCGGCCGGGTCGCTCGGCTGTGCGGAGAGCCTCGGCAGCGGGGCGAAGGAGCTCAGCTTCAACAACCTGGTCGACGTGGACGCGGCCCTCGACGCGGTCCGTGAGTTCGAAAACCCGGCGGCCGTCGTGGTCAAGCACACCAACCCCTGCGGCGTGGCGACCGCCCCGATGCTGGCCGACGCGTACCGAGCAGCGCGGGAGGCCGATGCGATGAGCGCCTTCGGCGGCATCGTCGCGCTGAACCGCGAGGTCGACGACGTGACCTCCGAGATCCTCGCCGAGACGTTCCTCGAGTGCATCATCGCCCCCGGTTTTTCACCGGGCGCGCTGGATCGGCTGCGATCCAAGGCCGCGCTGCGCCTGATCGCGACCGGCGAGTGGCTCGGAGCGTCGCACGTCGCGCGGCAGTTCAAGCGCGTCGGCGGCGGTTTCGTGGTGCAGGGTCGCGACCGGACCGGGCCCGGAGAGGTCACCGAGGGGCGGGTCGTCACGCGGCGGGCGCCGACCCAGGCCGAGCTCTCGAGCCTCGAGTTCTCGTGGGCCGTCTGCAAACACGTGAAGTCCAACGCCATCGTGCTCGCGGCGCCGGGGCGCAGCCCGGGGGTCTACGAAACGATCGGCATCGGGGGCGGTCAGACGGCGCGGGTGACGGCGGTGCAGGTCGCCTGCGAGAAGGCGGGTGATCGCGCCCGCGGCAGTGTGCTCGCCTCGGATGCGTTCTTTCCGTTCCCGGACGGCGTGCAGGCGGCGGCCAAGGCCGGTGTGGCGGCGATCGCGCAGCCCGGCGGCAGCAAAAAGGACGACGACGTGATCGCGGCGGCGGACGCGGCGGGCATCGCGATGGTGTTCACCGGCGTGCGCCACTTCCGACACTGATTTCAGCCGTCGTAGCGGCAACTTAGCCCGTCACTGCTCGCGCCGTTTCGAGCCACCCGCGAAGCGGGTGAGGGGGAGCACCGGCATACCTGCCGGTGCGGGGGCGGGAACGCCCCCAGAAACAGAGCTAGAGCCGCGCTGCGAAGCAGCGCGCGTGGCGAAGCCACGCCTCGGAATTGGCAAAGCCAATTACGAGCTGTGCTCTAGACCGCGGAAACTTGGCCCGTATTGCAATGCTTCGATAACTCGTTGGCCATGCCCGGCGAGTCCCGTCATTGCAGCGTGTGCAGCACCGAATTCGAGGTCTGCTTTCGCTATCAAGTCGAGAGCCGAGCGTCCGACAGCGCGCCGCGCTTCTTCTGCTCGCAGCGCTGCCTCGAGGCGAGCCACAGCGAGCGCACGGACGGCTCGGTGCCGTGCGACGCCTGCGCGACCCCCTTTCGCGTGGAGCTCGCCGCCCAGGTCGTGTTCACCGGGGGACGCCGCCACTACGCGTGCTCACCCGACTGTCGCTCGCGCGTGCTCACCGGCCTCCGCGCGGTTCGCCTCGGTGAGCTCACCGATCCGCGCTACATGCCCGACGACACGCTGGTCACACCAGCGCCGGGTTCGACGAGCGGCACCCCGACCCCTCCGCCGGCCAGCACGGTGCGCGCTCTGCCGCAGCCGCTCGCCGCGCCGGCTCCGCGCGTCATCGCCGTCTTCAATCACAAGGGCGGAACCGCCAAAACCACGACCGCCGTGCACCTGGCCGCGGGTTTGGCGCGAGCCGGACGGCGCGTGCTGCTGGTGGACACCGACGGCCAGGGAAACGCGGGGGCGTCACTCGGTGTCCGCGCCGATCGCACGCTTTACCACGTGCTCGTGATGGGCCTCCCCTTCCTCGATGCCGTCGTCGAGGTGCGCGAAGGGCTCCACGTTCTCGCCGCCAACGAGACGCTCGCCGCGGCGGAGCTCTACCTGTCCGGCCAAAGGCAGCGCGACCGCGTGATCGCGACGCGCCTGGCGGCTGCGCGTACGGCCTACGAGTTCGTGATCGTCGACTGCTCGCCGAGCCTCTCGCTCTTGAACCAGAACGCGCTGGTGTTCGCCGATGCCGTCCTCTGCCCGGTCGCCTGTGACTTCCTTTCGCTCTACGGCGTGCGTCAGGTGGTCCGCACGATCAAGCAGGTGAACCGCCTGCTCGGTCACCCGCTCGCGCTCTGGGGCGTGCTCCCCACGCTGTACGACGCCCGCGCCCGGATTTGCCGCGAAGCGCTCTCCACCCTGCAGGAGACCTTCGGCGAGGCTTGCCTCGATCCGGTGCACTTCGCCATCCGGGCGAAGGAAGCGCCGGCGCAGGGCAAGACGCTCTTCGAATACGCCCCCACATCCCCGGCCGCCGCCGACTACGCACGTGTCGTCGACCGCCTCACCACCCAAGAAAGCTCGATGCTGCCGGCAGCGGCAGCCGGAGGATCAGCATGACCAGCCGCGATGAACTGCGACAAGCCACCGCCCGTGTGCTCGACCACGACGACATCGACGGCGTGCTCGGCCAGAGTTTCTACTCACCCAGGGCACCCGAAACCCCGGTTCCGCAATCGAAGGAACGCCCGCAGCACTACAAGGTGATCTGCATCTCGATGTACACCGAGGATCTCGGGCGCCTGGACGAGATGGTGCAGACGCTGAAGGCTCGCGGCCTGACCAAGGCCAACCGCAGCGCGCTGATCCGCTACGCGCTCGCGGCGGTAAAACTCGACGAAGTGCCGAAGGGGCTCTAGAGCATATCTCGGAATTGGCTTGCCAATTCCGAGGCGTGGCTCCGCCACGCGCGCTGCTTCGCAGCGCGGCTCTAGCTCTGTTTCTGGGGGCGTTCCCGCCCCCGCACCGGCAGGTATGCCGGTGCGCCCCCTCACCCGCTTCGCGGGTGGCTAGAGCTCCGCACCGCTCGACAAATTACGAGATGCGCTCTAGTCCCCCGCCGGGTGTCGTGAGCGCTAGGCTCTCGTTTCGATGAGTGACTGGATCGACCACCGGAACGACCCGGCGGCGTGGGCACGCGCGCTCGGCGTTTCGCGCGAGGCGGTCGATCTCTACCTGGCGAGCGAGGTGATCGACCTCCACGTCGATAGCTTCATCTGGCATCGCATCCTCGGTCGCAACCCGATCGAGCGGCACGACCCCTGGTTCCCCATTCGCGGCGTCGCGCTCGGTCACGCCGATCTGCCCCGCCTGCGCGAGGCGCAGATCGGTGGCGCGGCCTGGATCATCACCACGAACCCGCTGCGCGAGCCGCGCGATCGGGTGGAGACGTTGGTCAGGAACGTGGACGATCTGGTCGCCCTGATCGGCGAAGCCCCCGGCGAGGTCGAGCTGGTGACGAGCGCGGCCGAATACCGTGCGGCGCGGGCCCGCGGCGTTCACGGCGCGTTCGTCGGTATCCAGGGCGGCAACGCCATCGACGAGGACTTCGACGCGCTCGACCACGCGCGCCCCGGCCTGGTCGTGCTGGTGACGGTCATGCACCTCTCGCGGTCACGGCTCGGCACGACCAGCACGCCGCTCGGCGCCCTCGACGGCCAAGGGCTCGGCGAACGCGGCCTCGAGCTCGTCGAACACCTCGACGAGCGGCGTATTTTCGTGGACCTGGCCCACACGAGCCCACGCACGTTCTGGGACGCGGTGGACGCGCACGATCCGGAGCGGCCGCTGCTCGTGAGCCACACCGGAGCGGCGGGCGCCCACCGTCACTGGCGCAACGTCGACGACCAGCAGATCCGCGCCGTTGCTCGCTCGGGCGGGGTCGTCGGCGTCATGTACCATGGCCCGTACCTCGGCGACCGGCTGTGGGCCGGCCGTGTGGAGAGCGTCGCGCGACACATCGAACAGGTCCGCCAGGCGGGAGGCGACGACGTGCCCGCTCTCGGCAGCGACTGGGACGGCGCGATCGTCACGCCGCGGGACATGCCGACGTGTCTCGAGCTTCCGCGCCTTGTCGAGGCGCTGCTCCGTCGCGGCTATCCCGAGGGCCCGCTCGTCAAGCTACTGGGCCAGAACTTCCTGCGGGCGCTCGCCGACCTTCGCGGCTGAGCGCCCCTTCGGGCCGGACGGCGCCGTGCGGCGCCGGACGGTGCCGTTTCGGATCGCTCAGGAGTCGAGACGCTGGGCGTACGCGTCGGCCTGCGCGGCTTCGTCGAGCGGCGCCGCATGCGCGAGCGCGTCGTCCTCGTCGATCTCGTCGTCGTCGTCGCGATAGGCCGGGCCGGCCAGATCCTGCTTGGAGAGACGCGGCAACCGGCGCTTGCCGACCGGACCCTCGTCCACGTAGTCGCGGAGGTGCATCATGTCTCGCAAAGCCTCGAGCTTGGCGAGCGCCTTCACCTCGACCTGGCGGATCCGTTCGCGCGTGAGGTTCATGATCGCTCCGACGTCTTCCAGCGTGGTGCCGCCGCGGTCAGCCACGTCGAGCGCGCACGACTCACCGAGGTCCCACACCTCGAGATCGGGGAAATTCAGCTTGATCGCGCCGGTCCGGGCCGACACGTCGATGTACAGATGGTACTTGCACGAAACGAAGGGGCACGGCCGCGGGCCCTCCGCGCACTCCGCGCGGGTGCGAGGCCTGTCGTAGTCCGCTTCGGGGTAGAGCAGCCGCCCGATCTCGAGCTCGCGCTTGGTCATGCGCTTGACGCTGATGGTGCGGGCACGCACGTCGCGCTTGCGACGCGATCGCCGCTGCTCGCGTGTGATCGCCGGTTCCTCCGCCACCGCGAGCGCGCCTTCCGTGCGCGGCCCTTCGCTCTCTTCCGCCTCTACTTCCGTCGTGCCGAGATCGTCGTGATCCATGGGGACTGCCTCCGCTTGTCGTTGATGCCTTTTTTGCCCACACGATTCCCGACGGAGCGGACAGTCCACCGCTCCAACGGGCGATCGTCGCCCTTCCGATTTGCAGTTCCTCCACCGCGCCTCCGGCGACGAGCCCGTCGTCACCGAATCGGCGTTTTCTTGCGGCTTTTCGAGGTCGTGCGCTCGGCTGGGTCGCCTCTACGGTCGGGCGGCGACCCCGGCGTCCCTCAGGACGCCGTGAGCTTTTCCATCTTCGTTCGTGCTCCTAACTTCGCTTCGATGGCCTCGAGTCGGGCCACCAGATCCTTGCTGAGCGCGCGCGCCCCCGCGACCTCGCGCGCCACGGTGTGATTCCCCCGGTCGAGCCGCCGTTCCACCAGCACGCCGTCCAGCTTGTCGAAGATCTCGCCAAGCGTGCGGCCGAGTTGCTCGAGATCGTTGCGGATGAAGAGGAACTCGCGCTGGATGCGCTCGATGGTGAGGTCCTCGGCCATCATCCGCTTGATGGTCAGGATCTGGCGCACCACGTTCACCGGGTACATACCCTGCGAGCCCTGATGCTTGCCCTTCCGCCCGACGCGCACGCTGCGCGGCAAGAGACCGAGCTGAACGTATTTCCGCAGCGTCGCCTCGCTCAGCGGGATGCCGTGGCGCGCAAAAACGTCCAGGATCTCGGCCGAGGTCAACCCGGAGGGGTTTTCCTTTTCGAGCGTGCTGAGGGTCCTGTCGTCGAGCGCGTCCATCGTGTCCGGGCCTTCGCGGTGCCCCTCGGCTCCGTGAAGTAACGCGGACTATAATCTACTCAGTGGATCGACCAAAGCCGATGCCGCGTAAAATTTGCACTATTTATCAGCCAGCTCCATGGACGCTGGCCCCGCGCCTAGGTAGGACATTGATCGTCATGTCTGATGGAATGTCCATGGAGCTGATGCACCGTCCATGAGGCCCCGCGCCGCATCGACCCCAGATCGTTGACTTCCAGGCGCCGGTGGCGCTCGGGCCCTGCTTGGGTGGCGGGAGGCAGGCTGCTAGGCTCCGCGGGTGTCGCCCGGCGTTGAACGGGACGTGACCGCGAGCGGAGTTCGCGTGCGTCTCTCGGATACCGGTACGGGGCCTGCGGTCGTTCTACTGCACGGCCTGTTCCTCGATCGCACGACGTGGGATCCTTTGAGCGACTCGCTGGCGACGAACCACCGCGTCATCGCGCCGGACCTGCCCGGCTTCGGCGCGAGCGAGAAGCCGCCCGCGAGCCGCTTCGGCTATCACGTGGAGGCCTTCGCCGAAGCCATCGCCGACGTGTTCGCGGCGCTCGAGCTCGGGCGCGCCGCCGTCGTCGGGCACTGCCTTGGGGGAGCGGTGGCGCTGGTGCTTGCCGCGCGTCACCCGGAGCTCGTGGCGAAGCTCATCCTGGTCGACGCACTGTGCGACACGCCACGCCTCGGTCGCTTCGGGCGCTTGGGCCTGACGCCGCTGGTGGGCGGATTCGTGTTCAAGCAGGTCTGGGGAAAGGGCGTCTTTCGGGCGCTATTTCGCGAGCGGATCGCGCCGGACGCGGGCCAGCATCACGACCGGATCGACCGCTATTACGACACGTTCCGCGAGCCGTCCGCGCGGGCAAGCGCCCTCGAAGTGTTGCGCGCGGTGCAGGACCCGAGGCCGCTCGTCGCCCGAACTCCGGGCGTGCGGGCGCCGACGCTGGTGGTCTGGGGCACGCACGATCGCGTTATCCCCGTCCTTTCGGGGCGGCGCCTGGCCCGCGAGATCTCGGGCGCTCGGCTCGAGCTCTTGAGCACCGGCCATTCGCCGCAGGAAGACGCCTCGGCGGCGCTGAGCGTCGCGGTGCGGCGCTTCCTTCTCGAGTGATCGCGCGCGCCCCGCGCGGATGGTCACGCGCGCCCGGCGCGGAACTGGGCCATTCGGGAGCGGACCCGTACTCTCCCGGGACTCATGGCGCGTGCCCTGCTCTTCCTGCTTGTCGCGACCTCGGGCTGCGCCGCCCAGACGGTCGTGGTGGCGCCCCCTCTGGCCGAGCTTCCCGAAAGCACCGCCGAAGCGCCCAAGGCCGACGACGCACCCCCGCGGAAGCGGAGGATCGGGCGCCTCTCGCCGCCCTTCTCCGGTGCGAGCGCCGTGCGCAGCACGCTCGCCGTACGGACGAGCCCGCCGAACGCGCCGGTCTACTCGCAGCGTTAGCAATACGCCGGCGAGAAACCGACGAAGCGACCAGAGCAGCCCTCAGTCGACGGGGAAGGACGCCGTGCCCGCAGGCGGCGCGGGCGCGGGATGCGGCGCGACGGGTGCGGCCGTGGGTTTCGGTTCCGCGGGCGCCTTCGGTGCCGCGGGTGCTTTCGGTGCTGCCGGTGCCTTCGGCGCCGCAGCGACCGGCGCGGGCGGCTTGGCGGCGACCGGAGGCGCAGGAGCAGCGGGCGGCTTCTCGACGACGGGCGGCTTCTCGACGACGGGCGGCTTCTCCACCGGCTTCTCGGCGACGGGCGGTGGCGCCGCGACCGGCGCCGGCGCCTTCGGGACTTCAGCCGCGGGCGGTGGCGCGACGCTTGGCTCCGGCGCGGCGACCGGCACCGCGGGAGGCGGCGGCACGACGGCAGGAGCCGCGACCTGCGGTGCCTGGACCGGCGGGAGCGGCTCAGGCGCGGGCGGCGGGGGCGGCGCCGCGATCGACGCGTCTCCTGTCGATGCCGGGGGCGCCACCTTGCGCAGGACGACGCCCATGGTCGAGATCGCAATGCCGAAGCCCATCGCCAGCACCACCCAGCGGATGAACCTTGCGCGCCGCTCTTCTTGCTCCGGCGTGCGCCGGGGCGGCGGCGCGTCGTGCATCGAATCGTGCAACGAATCGGGCGACGAGGCCGGCTGATTCGGGGGGATCGAGGAAGGACCGCCTTCGTAGCGCCCCTCCTCTCCCTCTTTGAAGAAAAGGTCTTCGGACGAACGGCTCAGCGCCGAACGCGACGGAGGTACGTCGCGGGACGAAGCCGGCGGGGGCGGATGATCGTGGTGACTCGATGACAACGTGGCACTTCCAACGGGTTGAGGGGCAACAGGGACGACCGGCGCCGGTGGCGGCATGCGCACCGTTTCGCTCGGTCCGTAGACGACGGCCGGACGCACGCCTTCATTCGTGCCGCGACCGGCCTCATTCGTGCCGCGACCGGCAATCGGCTCGCGGACGGTCGGCTTGATTTCGCTCTGCGGGAACGGCGCGAGCGGAACGGTGACGGCCGGCACCTGCGCCATCGGCCCGAGCGGTGCCGTATCGGGCGGAGCGGGCTCGAGCGGGACCTCGTCTTCGCGGCGGGGCGCGGGAAACCGAATGACCTTGCCTTCGGCCGAGCGGTCCTCGGCCCTCGCCTCCGGAGTTTCGCGCACCGTGCTCGTATTCTGGCTCGTCGCCGCGGTGACGAGTTCGCTGCCGACGTCGACGGCGCCGGGCCCGAGACCAACCTGAGTCCGCGGGCGCACCATCGGCGCTTCGCGCGGCTCGGGTGCGACGGTTGCCGCCGGCGCCTCTTCGGTCAGCGAGGGCATCACCACACGCGGGCGCGACGTCCGATCTTGACCATGGTCGCTCGACCGCGGCTTGGACCCCGCCATGCCGCCGAACGTCTCGCTCGGCGCGAACGGCTCCAGCGCGGGCGCGGCCGGGCGCCACGACCCGATCGGCGAAGGCGCCTGACTGAACGAACGATGGCTCGAGTCGGGAACGACCTCCTCGGGGTTCGACCCGCGATCCGGGGGGCGGCCGCTCGCCTCCACTTCCGAATTCGGGATCACGTCGTCCTCCGGCGTGCGTGCCGAAACCACGAGCAGACCCTCGAAATACAGCTTCGAGATGGTGGAGAGCGTCGACAGATCCTCGAACGGGGACTCGTCCACCACGTCGAGCAGCGTGCGCCGGGAGTCGAACAAGCGCAGGATCGCGTTGAGCTCGTCCGGTACTTCGTTCAGCCGCTCGACGAGCTGCTCGTGGTCGACCTCGAAGATGGTCTCGAGCGGCGGAAGCTGCTCGAGCAGCCGCCCCCACTCGTCGACCCGGCGCATGCCCTCCATCAAGAGCCCTTGAGTGGAGGTGGGGATGATGTCTTCGTTCTGGATCGGGCAGAACTCGACTTCGAAATCGCCGGTGCTCGTGATCAGCATCCGGTAAACGGCTTCCTCGCCACGGAGCTTCAAGAGCTCGGCGTCGACCACCTTGCCGTCGCGGAAGTACACCCGCGCCTCGCGCTTGCCGTCCGAGACCCGGGCCACGCCGGTCTTTCGACTCACCTCGAAGGTCTGGAGCAGATCGACGACGCCCATGTCTTCGAGCGAACCGCTGAAACGCGTGCGGCGGCTGACCGGCACGCTGGTCGCCATCGAATCGTGCGTGCGGCGGGCAAGCAGAAGGTTCACCCGCGCGATGAGCTCGCGGACGAAGATGGGCTTGGTGAGGTAGTCCTCCACGCCGAGCTCGAGCCCGCGGATCTTGTCCTCGATCGAGCGCTGTCCGGTGAGGAACACCACCGGAATGCCGGAGTAGTCCTGGCGCTCCTTCAGACGCCGGACGAGCTCGTACCCGTCGAGGCGAGGCAGGCGGATGTCGCTCAGGATCAGATCGGGCGTCGAGAGCTCGACCTTGGAGATGGCATCGGCGCCGTCGCTCGCCGTGGTGACGCTGAACCCGGCCTTCTTCAGGCTGACCTCCAGCACCCGCAAGCTCTGCGGGTCGGGTTCCACCAAAAGGAGCTGCTTCTTCGCCACGTTCGCCTACGCCCGGGTATCCCTGCCGCCTAGCCCTACCACGGCAAGCGTGTTGAGACGGACAAGGGCTGTCAAGTCGCGAGCTTCTGGCCGCACTCGGCGCAGAACCGCGCCATGGCAGGATTCTGCGCTCCGCAAGCCGCACAGCGCGCTACGGGCGGGGCCCCGGCGGCCCCACCGGGCGGGGCATTTCCTGCCGGTCCGCCGGCGCCGGGCGGCTGGGCAACGGCCGCCGGAATGCCGTAACCGGGCGGCGGTGGCCCCCAGCCGGGCGGGGGACCGTAGCCGGGTGGAGGACCGTAACCGGGCGGCGGGTACGGTGGCGGATACCCCTGCATCGGGTACGGCACGCCGACTCGCCCGCCGACGGCGAGCCCGGCGCCCATCGCGAGACCGCCCATCGCCGCGCCGGCCGCTGCCGCGTCGCCACCCTGGGCCATGCCCTGACCGAGACCGAGCGACGCCTCGGCGGCGGCGTACTGCTGGTACCGGCCCATGTCGAGCTGGTTCATGTAGCGCGCGCGGTTCGCAAACTCCTGATCGAGCTGGAACTGCCGCTGCGCCGCTTCGGCCTCTGCCTGCTTGATGCGGCGCTGAGCGGCCTTGGCGTCCACGTTGGCCTGGACGATCTGGTCCTGCATCGAATCGACGCGCGCCTGGTCCTCTTCGGAGAGGTTGATGTTGAGCTTCGCGACCTCGAGCACCTGGACGCCGATGTTCTGCAGATCGGGGCAGCTCTGCACCATCGCCCGTGCGACTTCGGGACCACACGTACCGAGGTCGAGCAGGCTGAGCTGGCCTGCCTTCAACATGCCGGTCAGCGTGGAGCGGAGCCCCATGAACAACATGTCGTGGATCCACCGCGGCGAATCGTTCGGGTCACCGCTCGCCTGCCCGCGGAACCACACGATGAAGCGCAGGGGGTCGACCACGCGGTAGGAAAACGTGCCGAACGCGCGCGGCGTCACTCGGATCTCGAGCTCCGGATCGCGCATCGAACCGATCGTGTCGCCGAAGCCCTGGTTGTAGAGCGGCCGCGTGAGGACGAAGAAGATCTCGCTGATGAAGAGGTTCCCGCCCGTGAACTTGTCGACCAGCGTGTTGAGGAACGGATAGTTCTGGGTCTGCAGCGTGTGCCGGCCGGGCCCCAGCGTCGCAACCGGGTTGCCGTCGCGGAAGAACACCGCGCACTCGTCGGCGTCCACCGTGAGCTGACTCCAGAACGAAAACGTCTGGTCCGGGTGCTTGAAGACGACCTTGTCCTTCTGCGCGTCGTCTCGCGCAATCATCATGCGCTGAACGCCACCCTTGACGAAATCCACGATACCCATGGTTGACCCTTCCGCTTGTCGGATCGACTTTAGCAGAATGCTCGCTCGACGGAGGCGCTGGAGTCTGGTCTAATTGGGTCCTTGGCCGACAGTGACGTCGACGTGGGGGCGCTCCCGATGCCTGCGCAAAAAGCGCTGGCGCCCGACGCCCCGGCCCCGCTCCGCACGATGGCGGCGCGCGGCGTTCTGCCCGGCCTGAAGCCGGCCGAGATCGTGACCGTGGTCGCCGTGCTGGCGGCCTCCGCGGGCGACGTCGGCGAAACGGCGCGCGCCACCCTCGCCAAGCTGCCGCAACCGATCATGACCGGCGCGCTCGCCGCCGACCTGCCCGGTTCCGTGATCGAGCAGCTGGCGTCGACGCGACCGCGCGAGCCGGACGTCGTGCTGGCGCTGATCGGCATGCCACGGGTGACGGTCGGAGCGCTCGAGCACCTGGCCAGTCACGCCGACGAGCGTTCGGGCGAAATCATCGCCACCAACGAAGAGCTGATGCTCCGGTACCCGACGGTGATCGAGAAGCTCTACCTGAACCGCGCGGTTCGCATGTCGACCGCCGACCGCCTGGTCGAGCTCGCGATCAGGAACAACATCGAGCTCAAGATCCCCGCATTCAAGGAAGCCGCCCAGGCGATCATGGATCAGCTGATCCCCGAACCGGGCGAGGAGCCGACGCCGGACGACCTCCACTTCCAGGAAGTGCGTGCCCTCGCCGAGGAGCTCGCTGCCGACGAAAACGAGGACACGCACGAAGTCGACGAGGAGGGCGAAGAGCGCGTGCGCGAGAAGTACCGGCCGCTCCACGTTCGGCTCGCCGAGGCGAGCATCAGCGAGAAGGTCCGGCTCGCCGCCACCGGCAAGGGCGCGGAGATCCTGCTCCTCGCCCGCGACGCGAACCGCCTGGTGTCGACCGCGGCGGCGAGAAGCCCGCAGATCCGCGAGCCGGAGGCGATTCAGATCACGGCGAGCCGGGCGATGTCGGACGAGGTCCTGCGCATCGTGGCGATGAACCGCGATCTGGTCCGAAGTTATCAGGTGAAGCTCAACCTGGTCACGAACCCGCGCACCCCGCTCACGTTCGCGAGCCGGCTCGTCGCGCACCTTCGAGACAACGACCTTCGCGCCCTGAGCCGCAGCAAGAACGTCAGCGCCGCCGTCGGACAGATGGTGAAGCAGCAGCTCGACCGGAAAAAAGCCGGCTAGAGCTCAGCGCCCCTTGTCTTTTTTCTCGCGCGCGGCGAGGCGTGCAGCCCGCATGTCTTCGGCCTGCTTCACCTTCTCGGGGTCGACGACGAAGGGCGACACGCGTTCGACGCGTTCGAACTCGGCCTTGTACTTCATGGCCTCGAACTTGGTCTTGAACGGGCCGATGCGAACGCGGTGCCAGAGCCCACGCTCGGGAACCTGCGCGGCCTGGCTGTAGGCGCGGTGACCGCGGCGGCGAAGGTCCTCGACCAGCTTCGCGGCGTCGGCAGGCTCCTTGAAGCTTGCGACCTGGAGCTGGAACCCGCCGTCCATGCCCGGCTGCGCGAGCCCCTTGTCCTCCGGGACTTTGGCCGCATCGGCCGCCATCGTGGTGAGGCCGTCTTTCGGCTGGGTGGTGACCGGGGTGGCGCCGAGCAGATCGCCGATCGGCAGCGGTACGACAGGCAGGCGATCGGCCGGGGGCGGTGGCGCATCGACCCGTGACGGAGCCTCGGCCGGGGCCACCAGCCGCCCGCGTTCGTCGCGAACCGCGGCGAGCGCCGTCGTGGGCGTCGCGTCGTCGCTCAGGAGCCGCGGGAACGAGACCTCGTGGGTCGCGAGCTTCTCGGCCGGGGCCGCGGTGTTCTTCGACTGCGAGACCAGCTCGGCCAGCGGATCCTTGGTCGGCTTCGCCGGGGGGCCGTCGCGACGCGCCATCACGACCGCGGCCGTCACGATCGCGGCACCCGCGAGCGTGGCGAGAAAGAGCGCCGCCAGGCGGGACGAGCGGATGCCGTGGTCTTCCTCCTGGATGTCGTCCAGATTGCGGACGTTCACCGACTGCATCCCCCGAAACTACGCACAGGCCGGCGGTCAGGCCCAGTTTTCGAACCGACCCCCGCTCGCCTCGATCAGGCGCCGGGCCTTCCACAGCGTCTCCTCGACCTCCCGCCCGGGATCGCTATCGGCGACGATGCCGCCACCCGCGAAGTAGCTCCCCTCCCCGCCCGCGACCGTGAGGGTGCGAATGGCCATCCCGAGCTCGAGCCCGCCGTCCCGGCGGACGAAGCCGAGCGCCCCGGTGTAGAGCCCGCGCCGCGCCGCCTCGAGATCGGCAATGATCTCCATCGCGCGCACCTTCGGGGCTCCGGTGACGCTGCCGCTCGGCAGGGTGGCTTCGAGCAGGGCCCGCCGTCCGATTTCCGGCCGAAGTTCCGCACGCACCGTAGCGAGCCGATGGTGAACGGTTTCCAGCGTCTCGACGTGGGGGGCGACCGCGAGCGCCACGGTGCCGGGTTTGGCAAGACGCCCGAGGTCGTTCCGCTCGACGTCGATCACCATCGCGAGCTCTGCCCGCTCCTTGGGATCCGCGTCGAGGGAGCGCGCCAGCGCCGTGTCCTCCGTCACGTCGGCCGCGCGCGGCCTGGTGCCCTTGATCGGCGAGGTGAACACACTGCGATCCGGGTTGAGCATCAGGAAAAGCTCCGGTGTCGCGGCGGCAACCACGAGCTCGGGCCATTGGAGCGCGGCCGCGCAGCGGGTGAGGCCGGACGGGCAGAGCAGCGCGAGCAGGGGCGCCGCTTGCCCCTCGACGCGGAGCGCGAACCGGCGCGCGAGGTTCACCTGGTAGATGTCGCCCTTGGCGATGAGCTCGAGAGCCGCGCGGATGCGCTCGACGTGGACGCGTCCAGGCTCGGCGCTCGTGAGCGTGATGGCCACCGGTTGGGGATGTTGCGCACGACGAAGGCCCCGTTCGAGCACCTGTCGAAGCTCCTCTAGTGCCCGAGAAGTGGACGATAATATTTCGACTTTATTGGTTATTTTTATGATCGAGTCGTACCTGAGCCAGCGCGGGCGGCTGATGTCCGGCGGCGGGCGGCGGTCGGGGATCGCCCCGCGCTCGAGCGATCGCTGCGCTTCGTACGGTAAGAGCCCGATCCAGCGCGGGATCTCGCCGTGCTCGCGCTGCTCGAGGACGAGGTGGGGTTCGGGGTCGAGCTCGTCCGACGTGTCGACCGGATCCGCTGCGACGTAGGTCGCGCTCCCGTCCGCGGCGCGGACGAGCGAAAGCGCCGGACACCCCTCGAGCGCACGCGCGACCGCGAGCGGATCGGCCGGAACGTCGACCGTGCTCGTGATCATCGCACGGCCTGCGCGGGCGTTGGTCGAACGTTCACCACGCGCCCGGCCGTCGTGACCACGGCGTCCGCGAGCGGCGCGACCGCGCGCGCGCCGGGCCAGACCACCACGCGTTCGAGCCGACCCGCCCCGTCCACCGTGGCGCCCGCGCCGACGATGGCTCGGTCGAGCTCGACACCCGCTGACACACGGGCGGAAGGACCCGTGTACGAGCGCTCGCCCCGCGCCGCGAGCCAGGCGAGGTTTTCGGCGAGGTAGCCCGCGAGCGAGTCGCCCGGGGCCACGAGAACGCCTGGTACAGGCACGGTCGCGAGCACCGCGCCCGAGCGGGCGAGCGGCAGCGCCACGTCTCCGATCAGGCAGCCGCGGGCCGGCAAGCCGGCGCGAAGCTCGGCCCCGATGCCGAGCGTTCCCACGTAGTCGCCGCCCTCGAGTTCGTCGCCGAACCGCTCACCGCGCAGGCGCACGACGCGCCCACCCGCGCCGAGGCCGAGCGTGCCCTCCCCCCGCGCCCGAGGCACGACGGCAAGGCACAGCCCGCCGGCGGGCGTCCGCGCTCGGAGCTCGGAGAAATCCACGCTCGAGAGCACGTCCGCATTGGTCACGAGCACCGGCCCCGGAGCGAGCACGTCGAGCGCGCCGGCAACGCCGCCGGCCGTACCGCGGAGCTCCGGTTCGTCCACGATCGCGAAGATCCCGTCGAACGCCGACGCGATCGAGCGAAAGAGCGCCGACCGGTGGAACGAGTTCACGGCGACCGGCATCAAGCCCTGGGTCCGGAGGCGGTCGAGCACGTGCTCGAGCAGCGACCGATCGCCGAGCGGAACGAGCGGCTTCGGCAGCTCGTCGGTCAAGGGCTCGAGCCGGGTTCCGAGTCCGGCGGCGAGAACCATGACCTTCGCGCCCGCACGCTGCATCGGGGACGAACATAGTCGGAAACTTCTCCGCCCGCCCGGGTGCATGGTAACCGAAGTGGCCCCTCGTGCCGCACAAGACCCTGGTCCAACGCGCCCGAACCTTCGTGCTCGGCGTGATCTCCGCGCTCGCCGGCTTCGGCATCACGACCAGCCCGGGCTGTGGCACCGACGCCAAGGGCGTGGAGGAATGCCGCGACATCGAGTTCGCGCGCTGTGCGGCGGCGGCTCCCTGCGGCATCGTGCCGGACGTTGCCGCCTGCCAGCGGTTCTACCGCGATCACTGTCTGCACGGGATGGCGGTGGACCCTCCCGCGCCCGACATCGTCGAGGCCTGCGTCAAGACGATCGAAGCGGCCGGCGCCTGCGCCAGCGCCAGCCCCGACGGTGTCGACGCGACGATCGCCAGCTGCGACAACGACGAGCTGCTCGAGGCGAGCGGCGCCTCGCTGGCCTGCGATATCGTCCGGCATCCCGAGTACGCCGACAACTGCGACTTTCTGACGCCGGCTCCGCCACCGGTCGGGAACGAAGGCGGAGCGGGCGGCGAACCGGGCCGCTAGAGCGCATCGGGGCGCGCTCTAGCCCCCAAAGGACGGCGCTTCTGCCCTGCCTCGTGCTATGGGGCGCGGGTCATGCAGGCCCTGCTCACCACTGCCCGACGCGTGCTCCTCATCGGCGCGCTCGCGCTCCCCTTCGCGTGCGAAGAGGACGAGGAGGTGTCGACGGCGATCATCCACCCGATGCTCGTCAGCGTGTCACCCGAGGACTTCCTCGGCACCCTGCCCTGCCTGGATGCCCCGGGCGCCATGCGCACCTACGTCGCGGTCCTCCGTCACCGCGGGCCGGCCGACGACGACGGGGTTGCCGGCGAGCATGGCTACCCCCAAGGCGTGGGCGGCGAAGGCGGCGCGCCGGCCGGCATCGATCCGGCGGAGAGCTCCCCGCTGCTCGCGTGCACGAGCACCATCGGCTTCGGCATGGTGCGGCCCGACCACCGGTACCTGGCCGACGTCTACGCCTTCGATCGCGACGATCTCGAGCTCGCGACGCCCGCGGGTGACCTGGGCCCGTGGGACGCTCCGGTCGTCATCGACGAAGCGACGGGCGACCCGGTCGCCCCGCGCTGGACCACCCGCTGCGCCGCCATCACCGCCCGCCAGGCCATCGTGCGCAGGTTCCACGACTGCGAGCCGCTCACCGATCACGCGCCGGGCGGGCCGGCGGTCGTCGAGGTGAACCTCGACACCCTTGCCGGGGTCGAGTGCGGAGTTTCGCCGGGGCAAATCGAGCGGTTCGACGTGACCGGGCCCGCGGGCGTCGTCAGCGTCGCCTGCGGCGAGACACTGACCTTCGAGGACCTGCCCGCCGGCCAGAGCCTGGTGATGCCGGTGCTCGCGTACGAGGCCGGCGTGGCCGAAGCCACGTTCGGAACGACCTGCACGGCCGACGTCCACGCCGGCGTGACGGTCACCGCCAGCTGTGACCCGCTCACCGACGAGGGAGCGCTCGAGGTCGACCCGGCTGCCGCCGCGAGCGCGCTCGGCCTCGACTGCTCGACCCTTGCCGAGCTCACGTTGCAGTACGACGACGCCCCGCCGCGTCGCGTGCTGCCCTCCGATTGCCACCGGCCCGTCCAGTTCCCGGGCATCGCGCGCGGCGTGCAATCCGTCAGCGCGGTCGCCATGCTCAGCGACGGCTCCACCTCCGGCGAGGCCGCCTGCACCGGCTCGGTCGTGCCCGCTCAGCGCGTGGTTGCCACCTGCGCGGCGGTACCCTGATGGCGCGCCGTTACGACGACGGCACCGCCGCTGGTCTCCCGAGGCCGGGCCCGGGCCTCACGCTGGCGCTCGTCACCCTGCTCGCCGTTTGGCTGGTGTTCGCGGTGGGCATCAATTGGGGCGGCGCCCCGGAGTCGCTGTTCTGGCTGCTTGCCGGTGACACGTCGCGCATCCTCCACGGCGAGATCTGGCGGCTGTTCACGGCGCCGCTCCTGCACGCGCCGTCGCAGGACGTCGGCCACATCCTGACCACGCTGCTCGGGCTCTATTTCCTGAGCCCGTCGCTCGAGAGTCACTGGGGCAAGAACCGCTTCCTCCGTTTCCTCGTCGGTTCCGCGCTCATTGCCTACGGCTCGCAGATGCTCGTCGAGCTGCTGGTCCCGGACACACTGGCCGCGCGCCTGGTGCCGGGGCCGTGGTTCGGCGCCGTGCCGGTGGTGTCGGCGGTGTCCGTCGCCTGGGCGCTCAGTTTTCGCGGTCGCACGATCAACCTGATGTTCGTGATGCCGGTGAGTTCACGCGGCCTCATCGTCTTCGTCGCCCTGTTGAACGTGATGTACCTGATCGCCCAGGCAGGCGGTCCACACGGGCTGATCGCTCCCTTCGGCGGGATGCTCGCGGGCTACTTGCTCGGCGGGAGCCCTTCACCGATGCGACGGCTCTGGCTCAAGTTGCGCCTCGCTCAGCTCGACGCCGAAGCGCGTCGCGAGGCGGCCGAGAAAAAGCGGCGCATCCGGAGTTCCGGCCTGCAGGTGCTCGAAGGCGGCAAGAAGGAAAAGCAGCGCGACTCCGATCCGGGCGATTCCGGACGCGGCCCGAACGGCGGCTGGCTGAATTAGGAAGCCCCTTACTCGGGCGCTGCGACCAGCAGTTCGACCGGGAGCACGCCCATTCCGGAGTAGTAGAGCTGGTCGCAGGCGCCGTTCGGCTGCGCCGAGTAGCGCCCCGGAAGATCCACGAACTCGAGGAAAGGCCAGTCGAGCGCCGGTCGGAACGCCGCACGCATGACGTTTCTCGGATTGTCGAAGTAGAACAGGGTGAGTCCGTCACTCGAGACGGCGGTGGGGATACGTCCCCCACCCGGGTGCGCTTTGAACTCGCATTCTCCGAGCGGGCGACCGACGGGCCAGGGTTCCGACCCCGTCCGCGACGACACCCGGAGCGTGTCGTCCGAAACACCTCGGGCCGAGTAATACAGGGTGAGGTCGTCGGGGGAGATAACAGGGTCCCCCAGGCTGGTTCCATCCATGTCCGCCGCCGCATTCACGAGCGAGAACCCGCCCTCATCGGCAGTACCGAAGGTATCCCCGCGCTGAACGCGCGTGGCCTCCAGGAAGCGCGCACCCACGACGAGCACCAGGCGCAGCCCATCCGGGCTCAGCGCAAGCTGGCTGTCCTCGGTGACGAGCGGATCGACGATCTCCATTGGCGCCCCGAAGTCAACCGCCGCCGTTGCACGGTCTGCCACGAAGAAGACGGTCGAGAACACGTCGACCGAAGCCCAGGAAATCGACAGCTCGTCCGGCGTCACCGAGACCAGGACGTCGTTCCCGGTCGTCGGCACCGAGACCCGCTCACCCACACCCCACACGGTGTCGATGTCGCAGATCGGCGTGGACGCAGGTGGTGTGCCCGACGTGGGCTCCGGTGGACAGTCGAGCGAGGGTTCCATCGGCGTCCCGCCTTCGCCGCCACCACCGCCAACACCCGCCGAGCCCCCCGAGCCGCCGCCCCCACCGGTCGCACCTCCGGCACCCGCGTCGCCCCCGCTGCCAGGGTCGCCGCCGGCCCCGCCTTCACCTGCCGACTGAGCGCCGCTCGAAGCGCCCGAGCCGCTCGTGCCTCCCTTGCCGCCGCTCCCACCACGACCCCCACTCGCTCCCTTGCCGCCCTGACCGGCCGCCGGCGGGGCCACGCCCGCGGGCGGCTTCGCGTCTTCGCCGCACGCGACCGGCACGATCAGGAGCGCGAACCCGAACACGAGGACCGAACGATCCGTGACCATTGGCCGGAGCAGCATGGCCGAGTCCCTACTCCGAGGGCATGCAGTCGTAAATCTGCCGCCACTCGTGGAGCGTCGGCGCCATCGACATCGTCGGCTTGAACGTCATCGTCACCCGCAGGTACGGCAGCGAGGGCAACGGCGGCATGTTGGCCGAAAGCTTCTGGTCGACCGTCTGTGGGCCGCGGTACCAGGTGCCAGGGCCGGTTCCGGTCGCGGGCAGGGCGGTGCTGAGCGGGATCGGAGCCATCGGCTGGTAGGTGTCGACCGCGGTCGCCTTGGTCTCCACGAAAAATTCGATCGAGGTCATGGCCGGGATCGTCGCTTGCCACTCGAAGAAGCGCCAGAACGGGTGGGTCCCCGCCGGGCACGCTGCCACGTATTCGCGGGTGACCGTGGACTCCACGAAGGTGGGCACGCTGACGACCGGCGGCGGTGGCGTGAGGCACACGCCGCCACCCGCGGGGCAGGTCAGGCCCGAGCAGCAATTAGCCGTGGTCGCGCACGCCGCGCCTGCGGCGGAGCAGGTGCCGATGGTTCGGCATTCCTTGGCGCCCGCGGTGGAAACGATCCGGCATTCACGGGTCGGAGAAGCGCCGGTGCCGTTGCAGCAGTCGTCGTGCGTGACGCAGGTCGCGTTGAGGCCAGCACACGCCGACGCGACCCAGATGCCGTGCGAATTGCCCGCGTCGAGCTCCTGACCGCGCAGGTAGAACGGCGGGTGGCTCGGGTCACCGCCGGCCGACCAGGTCTTGTCGATCGCGGAAACCCAGAGCTTCTTGGCTTCGATCAGACCGCTATTCGGGCCGTAAGCATTCGCGGACGAGCAATTGTTACTGGCATTGCGGCAGGTGCCAGGCTTGGGGGTGGTGCAGTAGTTGCCGAAGTAGTTCGTGGTGTCGTCCGAGCGCTGAGCCTGCCACGGGCTCGAGATGGCAACGTTGCCGTACATGCGACGCGACGTGAACATCGCCCAGTACTTGTTGCCTGCCTCTTGCGGGCTCACGGTCGGGATGTAGTTGAGCTGGTTTTCGTAGACCGTCGTGTTCGTCGGAGGCTGCGAGCAGGCGTCACCCACCCATTGCGCTGCCGCGCCGGTCGCGGAATGGAAATTGTTGTTGTACCCGGTGGGCACGCTCACGTCTCGCGGCGTCGTCGGGAGATACGAACCCGTCGAGGTGTAGCCGTTCAGATTGTTCAGCCGGATCGGCGTGAACGGCTGCGTCTTGCTCGTCAGCCAGATCTCACCGAGTGCGCCGTACCAGGTGTTCAACCTGGAGAACACGTTGTTGGTCCCCGGCACACGCAGGACGTGCTGGTACAGAATACCGGTGTTGTCGGGCAAAAACGACGGGTTGCCGGCGGTGATGCAGCCAGTTGATCCGCAGCTGACGACCGTGCGTTCGCCGGAGAACGTCTTGGATGCACCCACGCAAGTGGTGCTGCCCGCAGCCGCGTTGCAATCGAAGTCCTTGACGCGGATGTCGGGTCCGGTTTCGTCGCCCGTTCCGGCGACGGCCCCGCAAGCATCGTTGGTGGTGTCGTTGGCCGACCCCGAGCCGTAGCTCCAACCCGCGGCGCAAGACAGAATGCCGCGCCGGATGTTGGCGGTGCTGGTGCAGGCGACGGGCAGCGTGTAGGCGCGGTTGTCGCGAAGCGCTCCACCGGCATCGTGAAGTCTGATGGAGGTCGCCGCCGTGGTGTCTGCCAGGCAGTTGCCGGTCCACCCGAACGACTGGTTCGCGCCGGACGCGACCATGACGCCTGCGCCGATGGTGTAGCAGGTGGTCCCCGCTCCATTCCGAATCGTCCAGAGCGACATATCCAGGGCCGCCGGCGATAGGTTGCGAACCTGCGCCCCTTCACCACCGTTGTACGCGCCACCGAATTGAGCGCACGGCGACACCTCGGCGATGTTCACTTGCGAGGCGCGTGCCGGCGCCGTCCAGCCGTCGTTGTACGCCACGGCGCGCCCGTCGTGGGAGAACGCCGGCGTGATGGCCAACGTCGGAGCGGCCGTGCTCGCAATCGTGTTGCCGTTCGACACTTGCAAGAGCGCCGACGCAAATTTGTACGATTCGTCGTTATCGAACGCGTTCGTCAGATAAAAGCTGCCGTCCGGATAAGGCGCCCCGTAGTTGAACTTGTAGCGGGCGGCGCCAGGGTTCGGGTAGGTCGCGATCCAGGTGGAGGCGGGCATCGAGAACGAGCAGGAATTGCCGCGATAGTTGGTGCCGGTGGCGGAGTCGTCGACGCTGTTGTTGCAACCCGGGCCGTTCGTGTAGCCGCTCGCGACGATGAGGGAGTTACCCTGCGAGCTCACCGTGTGGCAGACGGTGCAGGTCCCGTTCGTCTCTAGCCCCGCGGCACCCGTGGCGTCGTACGGAAGCGCCCGCGTCGGAGCCGTGTCGGCAGGGTCGATCTTGAGCACGGCGCCGAACACGCTGGTGGCGGTGGAGCCGCCGATCACCGAGTTGTACGAGTTGTAGTAGACGCGCCCCTTGAGCTGCCCATCCACGAAGTGGATGTTCCGCGGCACCTCCGCCTCGAGCTGGTTCCCGCTGCTGCCACCTCGGTGCCGCTGCACGATCAGCGTTGCGTCCTGGCCGCGCGCGGTGCGCTCGAAGTAGCTCCACGCCGTGTCGCCCAATCGCACCTGGGGGTCTTCGCGAGAGCTCGGGAACTGGGTGGGCAGGTCCCGCCGCTGAACGGTGTTCGTCTCGTCGACGATGACCGAGTAGTTGAAGCTCGACGCGGCGAGCGTGCTCCCCGCCGGGTACCTGAGCGACACCTTCACCGCCGGGTTCGCGCTCATCGCCAGCGCGGTCGTGTACTTGTACTGGACGTCCAACGGCAGAAGGCCGAGCGGAAGGAACGTGTCCGCGTAGGGATAGAGCCAGACCGCCGTCGCCGTGGTGTTCGACGCCGCCGGCGAGTCGCGGCACGTCGCCGCTTGCGTCCAGCAATTGGTGCCGAAGCCGTTCGCAATCGCCGAGGTGGTCGCGTAGTTGTCGCCTGAGTCGTTCTGGGGAACCTCGAGGACGTTCACCTTCACGTTCACCTGGGTCGTCGCGCTCAGGCCGAGCGCGTAGACGGTGACGGTGAGCGGCCCGGCGATCGGCGTGACGGTCAGCGTTCCGTTGGCGCTGTTGGTGCCGGCGGTCTGGGCGCGATCGACCTTGTCGACGGTGTAGACGGCCGGGAATGGCGTCATGACGTCGCAGGGAACGCCGCCGGCGCCCGTGGCCGTCACCGTGAACGCGATGGGCCCCGCCGGTGAGGTCGTCACGGGAAAGAACCCCACCACGGTCGTGTAGGGCGGCATGCCCGCGGTCACCGTGGCCGCGGTGGGCACAATGCTGAGCATCGTGCACGGAACGGTGGGCACGCCGGCGTCGCCGACGGCGACGAGCGTGAGGCCGGCATCCGTGGCCGAGAAATTCGGGCCCGCGTCCACGCCACCCGGCGTGTCGGGCGTGATGTTGCAGTACGGGTCGCAGGGATCGACGTCGGTGCCCGGCGTGCTGCCGCACACCACCGGTGACCCGAGACCCTGCGGCCTGGGACCACTCGACAACGGCGTCGTCGACTTGACGGTGATCCGGTCACCAACACACGCGCCCCACTGCCCGTCCTCGCAGGTCCGCGTCCCCATCTGGCAGGTGACGTAGTCGCCGTAGGTCTCTCGGATTCGCCCGCAGTCGACCTCGGTGCCCTCTGCGTCGCAGTCGCAACCTTCGTTCGGTGTGGCGCAGACGTCCGGCACGCCCGGAGCGCCGGCGCCGGCGTTGACCGACACCGAAGGAACGCGCTGGTCCGAGTCGGCGCAGGCACCGGCGAGCACGATCGACACCGCCGCGCCGGACAGCAGCGCGCCGACGTAGCGCCGGTTCGGTCCGCCGGCGGTGAACAAGCGGCCGAGCCTCCGCAGAGTCGATCTCAGGGCACCACTCAGGACGCTCATCGCCGGGAAGTTTTCAGTGCACGTTGCGTGCCGGGGCGGTTTCACCCTAACACTCTGATATTACAATGAAAAAGTGGACTGCGTCCAATCGATGGAACGCAGATTTGTCAGCCGTCCGCAAAAAGTAGCGCTCGGCGCATGTAGGTGGAAAGGCGCACTTTCAAGCGCCCACGGGACATCTCACAGCCAGCTTCGCTGGTTCCTCGGCGCGGCTAGGCGACGCGCGCCGCAACTTCTCGCGGGGTCATGTGAAGCGCACCAGCCTCATTCGTCGCCGCGGCGTCCCTTCGGGCGGCCGAACTTCTTCGGTGGCGCGCCGGGAGTTGGGGCTGGCTCGGCCGCTCCCGGCGCTGGCGCGGGAGCAGCAGCGGCGGGCGGCGACGGCGGCGCGGGCGGGGCTATGGCCGGAGGCGGCGGCAGGACGAGCGGGGGCGCGACGGTTGCGGGAGGCGCTGCTTCTGCGGTCGCGGCCGGCGCGGTGTCGGCCGGCGACGCCTTCTCTTCGGTCGGCGACGCCTTCTGAGCGACGCTCGTAGCCCGCGGCTTCGCCTGCGGCGCAGCGGCGGCTTGTGCAACGGGTGCGGCCGGCTCGCTGTGCTGCGCCGTGGCGGATGGTACCGCGGTCGGCGACGGAACGGGGGCGGCCACCGCACCGACCGACGGCGCGCTGGTCGCGCTCGTCGGCGCCGGAGCGGCGGCGGGAGGAGGGAGCGACGCCACGTCTGGTCCCGACTTCGGCGCCATCAACCACACCGCACCGGCAACGCCGGCGATGAGCGACAACGCGCCGACCGCGATCACGAGGCCTCGCGAGCGACGCCCTGGCTTCGCAGCGCCGGCGACCGGAGGCGCGGACCATTGCGGAACGGCGGCCGCAGCCTGGCCGAGCGGCTCCGTCTTGTTGACGGCGCCGCGGGCCGACATCGGCGCGGTGGCGCCCGGCCGCGCCGACATCGGCGACGTGTCGCCGGGCGAGCCCGGCCGCGCCGACATCGGCGCCGGGCCACCCGACGCGCCGGGCACGTACGCCGCAAGCGGCATCGTGCCACCGCGCTGCGCCGTCGGGGATACGGCGGGAAGCGGCTCGGTGCGCATCGACACCGGCGCAGGGCCTTCTGCCCGTGTCGCTTCGTCGCGCGACGCGAGGCGTGCCGTCGCGTACGGCGGCGTTCCGCCACCGCGCAGGCTCTGGACGTCGCCGAGCATCGTGCGTGCGTCTGGGTAGCGCGCGTCACGGGTGAACGCGAGCGCAAGGTCGACCACCGCACACACGCCCTCGGGTGCGCCAGGGGCCACGGCTGCAAGCGGCGGCGCGGGTCGCGAGGCCATCGCCATCAAGAGCTCGGCTTCGCTCTCTGCCTCGTGAACGCGCCGGCCGGAAAGCACGCGAAACATCGTCGCACCGAGTGCGAACACGTCGACCCGACCGTCGATCTCCGCACGGCGGCCGAGCGCTTGTTCCGGCGCCATGTACGCGAGCGTGCCGAGCGCGACGCCGGTACGAGTGCGGTGCTCGCCGGGCACGCCGTCGAGCACGCGCGCGAGGCCGAAATCGAGGATCTTCACCTGCCCCTCGCTGGTGACGAACAGATTGTCGGGCTTGAGATCGCGGTGAACGATGCCCTTGTCGTGGGCGGCGACCAGCACGTGGAGGATCTGTTCGGCGTAGTCGAGCACCTCTTCCAGCGGCAGCCGGCCGTGCCGCTTCACGCGCGTGCGGAGCGTCTCGCCACGGAGGAGCTCCATGACCAGGAACGCGTCGTCGCTGCCGCCACCCGAAGGCAGCGTCCGAACCACGCCCGGGTGACCGATCGTATCGGACACCGATGCCTCGCGAACGAAGCGCTCGCGAACCTCGCGCCGCGCCGCCATCTCCGGGTGCAGGAGCTTGACGGCCACCTCCTGGCCCGCCGCGTCGCGGGCCGCGTACACGGCCGCCATGCCGCCGATGCCGAGCACCCGCTCGAGGCGAAAGCGCCCACCGATCACGCGCCCGATGCGAGCTGCCGCGACTTCCGCGTCGGAATCCACGACTACGTCCCTTACTCCAGCCGCCCTACGGCCTCCACCCGCTTAACCTTCCCCTAGAGCGTATCTGGTGACTCCGCCGAAGTGGAGCGGAGCTCTAGGCACCCGCGAAGCGGGTGAGGGGGCGCACCGGCACTGCCGGTGCGGGGGCGGGAACGCCCCCAGAAACAGGGCTAGAGCCGCGCTGCGAAGCAGCGCGCGTGGCGAAGCCACGCCTCGGAATTGGCGAAGCCAATTACGAGGTATGCTCTAGATCGATCTGCGTGACCTCGGGCGCGTCCACTCCGAGAAATCGCTGGGCGACCTCCCGAAAGCTCGCCGGCCGGTCGGTGACCAAAATTTCGAACGGCGCGCCGGACGAGGCACTCGGCGCCCGCTGGATCCGCTCCTCCTCGAAGAAGCGAACCACGTCTTCGGCCGTCGCGAGCGCGCTGTCGACCACCGTCACTTCCTCACCGGCGAGCTCACGAGCGACGCGCGTGATGAGCGGGGCGAGCAGCGGGTAGTGCGTGCAGCCGAGCACGATGACGCGTGCCCCGGCGGCGATCATCGGTTCGACGTAGCGCGCCACCGCCAGTCGCGGCACCTCGCCGTCCAGCCAGCCTTCTTCGACCAACGGCACGAGCAAGGGAGCGGCCATCGCGACGACCTCCACCCGCGTGCTTTCGCGCGAGAGTGCCCGCGGGTACGCGCCGGATGCCACCGTGCCCACCGTGCCGAGCACACCGATCGTCGCCGGCCCCCCCGTGCGCGAGCGAGGCGACGCGGCAACGGCGGCGACGGCAGCGCGAGCACCGGGCTCGACGACACCCAGCACCGGCAGATCGAGCTCGGCGCGCAGCATGTCGAGGGCGACGGCACTCACGGTGTTGCAAGCGACGACCAGTGCCTTGACCCCGCGCTCGGTCAGCACGCGAGCGCAACTGCGCGCGTAGCGGAGGACTGTTTCGGGCGATCGAGTTCCGTACGGCACGCGCGCCGTATCCCCGAGGTAGATGATCCGCTCGCCGGGCAGCGCGCTGCGGAGCGCGCGCGCCACCGTCAAGCCGCCCAGGCCCGAGTCGAACACCCCGAGCGGGGCGTCGCCCGGAAGCGTCACACCTCCTCGATCCGGATCAGGCGCGGCGCGCTCTTCAAGAAGGCCTTGCTGGTGACACCCGCGATCGCCCGCCGCACCGCGCCCTCGCGGCTCTGGTGCGTGATCAGGCACACCGGCACGCCCTGATCCGCGCCGCGTCCCCGACCGTTCTGCACCATCTGCTCGATGCTGACGCCCTCCGTGCCGAGGGTCGAAGCGATGCTGCCGACCACACCGGGATGATCGGCAACGTCGAAACGGAGGTAGTACCGCGTCTCGATCGCGTCCTGTTCGAGGAGCGGCCGTGCCTTGAGCTGGATGCCGCGTGTCATCAGGCCCGGCTCGCCGCCCATACGGGCACGCGCCACGTCGACCAGATCGGCCACCACGCTGACCGCCGTCGGCATGTCGCCGGCTCCGCGCCCGACGAGCAGGCAGGGCCCGAGCGCCCGCCCCATCACGAACATGCCGTTCAACACGCCGTCGACGTTGGCGAGAACGCTGTTTTTTCGCACCAGCGCCGGGTGAACGCGAAGCTCGACCCGTTCACCGCGATCGTGGCCGATGCCTAGGTGTTTCAGCGTGTAGCCGAAGCGCTCGGCGAAGCGGAAGTCGACCTCGTCGAGGGCGCGGATGCCTTCGACCAGCATGCCCGTCGGATCGACCTTGGCGCCGAACGCGAGCATCGCCATCACCATCAACTTCTGGGCAGCGTCGTGACCGTCCACGTCGAGCGACGGCTCGGCCTCGGCGTAACCGAGTTCCTGCGCCTCGGCGAGGGCGGTGGCGAAGGAGAGGCCGGCTTCCCTCATCCGCGTGAGGATGTAGTTCGAGGTGCCGTTCAGGATCGCGTGCACGCTCGCCACCGAATCGCTGGCGAGCGCCTCGCGCAGGGTGCGGATGATCGGGATCCCGCCGCCTACCGAAGCTTCGAACGCGAGGTCCACGCGCCGCGCGATCGCGTCGGCGACGAGCTCCGGCCCGTGCGTCGCAATCAGGAGCTTGTTCGCCGTGACGACGGCATGCCCCGCGGCGAGCGCGCGTGTGAGATAGCTGCGAGCGGGCTCCTCGCCGCCCATCACCTCGAGCACGACGTCGACGCTTTGGTCGGCGAAGATAACCTCCGGGTCCGTGGTCAACCACTCCGGCCGGCATTCGGCAACGCGCGTTTTTTTCAGGTCGCGCACCAGAACGTGGGTCACCTCGATCGGCGCTCCCACGCGCGACGCCAAGAAGGTTCCGTTCTCGCGCAGCAGGCGCAGCACGCCGCCGCCGACGGTGCCACAGCCGAGCAGGGCAACCCGGACGCTGGATCGATTGGGAGTGCTCATGGAGCCGAGGGCCGGAAGGTAGTGGCTGGGCCCCGAGGGCCGCAAGGGTCTTCCGTCAGCGCGGAACCACGCCCTCGAGCCACTCGAGCCGCGGGCGCACGCGAGCGAACAGGCTGCGCTTGGGTGCGGGCGCCATTTCGACGGCAAAGGCTCGGACGCGCGGTCGCCCGGAGTTGCCGGCCACCAGCGTGGGCATGCCCGTGATCGGGTCGGCGTCCATCACGAAGAACGAGTGATAGTGGAACTTCTCGTCGGCGCGCAGACCGAGGATCACCACGATGTCACCCGGCCGATATTCGGTGCGCCGGTCGAACAGCGTGGAGAAAAACCGCTCCCGGCGCTCGAGCGGCACCCGCTCTTCGGGTGGAACCGCTCGGAGCTCGAACAAGTCGGTGCGGCGCTCGGCGAGCGCGATGAACTCCTCGACGTTGCGCTTGTTTTCCAACGCGAACGCGTCGACGTCGATCCGGCCCTTCGGGCGCACGCGCGGAGCGTCCGCCCGCCCGTACCAGGAGCCCCCGAGGCGTTCGAGCGTGTCGAAGACGAAGTCGATACACACCTGCGGCACGCGGGGGCGCCCGTCCTCGTCGAATACCGGATAGCGGTCCCCGTTGAAGTCATAGCGTGTGCGCCCGTCCGCGTACGCAAGCCGCCACTCCTGCCTGAGTTTGCCGTCTTCTTGCCCGAACTCGGTCTTCGGCTCGTCGAACGGCAGTGACTCGATCACCTGATCGTTGATGACGGCCGTGAGCGCGTCATGCACGCGCCGCGCGCGCCGCGCGCGATCGCGGGCATTTCCCACTTTTTCGGCCTGTCCCTTCAGGATTTCGCAGCCGAGCGTCACCGCCGTGCCCTTGCGCTCCAGCACGGCGGGAACGACCAAGCCGCCGTAGCGCGCGCCGACGACGATGCCCTCCGGTGTCACGCGCTCGAGGTCCAGCGCGTCGAACCCGAGCTCGTCGGCCAACGCTTCGATGTCCACGTGACGGGGCGGCCCCGGTTCGGCGCCGGCGACCCACAACCGGTCCCAGAGCAGCATGCGCGCCGGCATCCCCTTCTCGGGTCCGTCGACGTACGTATAGCGTCTGTCCTCGCCACGCGTGGCGCTGAGGCGCCGCCCGCCCCGCTCGATGACGATCTCGGGCTCCTTGAACAGGTCGGTCAGCGTGAGCGCCTCACCGAGCGCCATCCCGAGCGCCGGCGTCTCCGCGTACAGGTACCCCTCGGTGAGCAGCACCGAGCGGAGGAATGCGTGAAAGTGGCGGTTCCGGGCCAGCAAGCGCGAAAGCGGTCGACCCGGGACTTCGCTCCGCTCGAGCTCACGCCGCAGGCCCGCGACGACGGCATCGTGAGGCGTCCACACCGGCTTCTCGACGAAAAGAACGGGCGTCGCCTTCACCTCGGCAAGTAGCCGTGCCCGCGCCTGTGGAGTGAGCCCTGCGTCCGGCGCTGGGCCGGCGAGCGCAAGCAGCCGATCGATCCGCTCACGACACGCTCGATCCGAATCCCCCCGAGCTCGTTCAGCTCCCTCCCCGCTCGGCGCCGCCACCTGCGCGCCGCGAGCGCTTTGCGTCTCGCGAGCGCTCGCTGGACTAGGCCGAGCGCGATTCTCCACGGCCGGCGCGGCGGAGCCACTCACCTCGCAACCGAGCACCCCAAGCGGGGCGACACGCGCGAGCTGCGCAAGCCCCGCCACAACGGACACGCGCGCCCGGCGCGGGAGCACAGCAAGCCTCGCCACGAGGGAGCCGCGCGCCCGGCGCGCGAGCACTGCGAGCCGCGCCACTAGGGAGATAATGGGAAATCTTCGCTGTTGGCGAGCGTTTCGCAAGCTTTTGTCTTGAGACGAGCCCCTCTTTTCCGATAAGAGTGGCCTGCTCCATGCCTCCGAAGAACGCCCGCGGCGCGGCGAAACCCGTCGGCAAGCGTGTCGCCGCCGAGCACACACTCGCCCGCCGCCGCGGCGCACCGGGTGGGAATGGCAAGGGCGTGCTCACCCTCTGCATCGACATCGGAGGGACCGGCATCAAGATGATCCTGGTCGACGAGCGGGGTCGCCCGGTCACCGAGCGCGCGCGGATGTTGACACCCCGCCCGGCCAAGCCGGCAGCCGTGGGCGCCGTGCTCCGGACGATGATCGCCGCGTACCCGCGCTTCGATCGAGTCTCCGTGGGCTTTCCGGGCGTGGTGATCGACGGCGTCGTGCGAACGGCGGTGAACCTCGGAGACAAGCTGTGGCGAGACCAGCCGCTCCAGCGCGAGCTCGAACGGCTGAGCCACGTACCGGTGCGGGTCATCAACGACGCGGATCTCCAGGGCTACGGCGTCGTCGACGGCCGCGGCGTGGAACTCGTGCTGACGCTCGGTACCGGGCTCGGCTCCGCGCTGTTCGTGGACGGTCACCTGGTTCCGAACCTGGAGCTCGGCCATCACCCCTTCAAGAAGGACAAGACGTACGAGGACCGCGTGCGCGACTCCGAGCTCAAGCAGCACGGTAAGAAGGCGTGGAGCCAGCGCGTGATCGAGGCGCTCGAAACGATCAATCGGATCTTCAACCCGCGCGTCATTCACCTCGGCGGCGGCAACGCCGGACAGATCCGCGGCACCCTGCCCCGCAACGTTCGCACGTTCGGCAACGTGGACGGCATGACCGGCGGCATCAAGCTCTGGACCCACCCGCGAAGCGGGTGAGGGGCGCACCGCTCTAGTTCGACGACGGCTGAGCCTGCTGCTTCGCGATCTCGTCGAGATAGGCCTGCGACGGCTGCGGCATCTTCTCGAGCGCCGCCGCGAGCACCTCGTCGAGCCGGTTCACGAACATGAACTCGAGCTCGTCGCGGACTTCCTTCGGCACTTCCTCGAGATCGGCCTTGTTACGCTCCGGCAGGAGCACGCGCTTGATGCCGGCGCGGTGGGCGGCCAGCGTCTTTTCCTTCACGCCGCCGATCGGAAGCACCCGGCCGCGGAGCGAAATCTCTCCCGTCATCGCCACGTCGTGCCGAACGCGGCTGCCGGTCAGGAGCGAAACGATGGCGGTGAACATCGTGATGCCGGCACTTGGACCGTCCTTCGGCATCGCACCGGCCGGGATGTGGATGTGGATGTCGCTCTTCTCCAAGAAATCCTTGGAGATGCCGTACTTCTCGGCGTTCGTCCGCACGTAGCTGAGCGCGGCGTGAGCGCTTTCCTTCATCACGTCGCCGAGCTGTCCGGTGAGCTGCATCTTGCCCGTCCCGAACATGCGCGTGACCTCGATGAAGAGGATCTCGCCGCCCACGCTGGTCCAGGCGAGCCCGGTCGCGACGCCCGTCTCCTCCGTGCGCTCGGCCACTTCGCTGGTGTACTTGATCGGCCCGAGGAACGCGTGCAGGTCCTCCTCGCTCTTGATCACGCGCGCGCTGTGATCGCCTTCGGCGACCTTCACCGCCACGCCACGGATGACGCTGGCGATCGTCCGCTCGAGTGAGCGCACGCCGGCCTCACGCGTGTAGTGCTCGATCAGCTCCTCCACCGCCTCGTCGGTGATGGTGAGCTGCTCCGACTTGAGGCCGTGCTCCTCGAGTTGCTTGGGGATCAGGTGCTGGCGGGCGATCGCGAGCTTTTCGCGGCGGGTGTAGCCGGGAATCTCGAGGATTTCCATGCGATCGCGAAGCGGCGGCGGGATCGGATCCGCCACGTTCGCCGTGGCGACGAACATCACGTTCGATAGATCGTACGGGATCTCGAGGTAGTGGTCGGCGAACGAATTGTTCTGCTCCGGATCCAACACCTCGAGCAGTGCGGCGCTCGGATCACCGCGGAAGTCGTGTCCGATCTTGTCGACCTCGTCCATCATGAAGACGGGGTTGATGGTGCCCGACTTCTTCATGCCCTGGATGATCTGACCGGGGAGCGCGCCGACGTAGGTGCGCCGGTGGCCGCGGATGGCGGCTTCGTCGTGAACGCCACCGAGGGAAATGCGCACGAACTTTCGGCCGAGCGAGCGCGCGATACTGCGCCCGAGCGAGGTCTTGCCGACGCCGGGCGGGCCGATCAGACAGAGGATTGGCCCCTTCTTGTCCTTCTTCAGTTTGCGAACGGCAAGGTACTCGACGATGCGCTTTTTCACCTTGTCGAGGCCGTAGTGGTCCTCGTCGAGGACGCGGCGCACCTCGGCGATCTCCATGTTGTCCTCGGTCGCGTTGGACCAGGGCAAATCGAGGATCCAGTCGAGGTAGGTGCGGACCACGGTGTACTCGGCGCTGCCGACCTGCATCGAGCGCAGCCGCTTGAGCTGCTTCTTGGCGACGCCGTCGGCTTCGTTCGGCAGGTTCGCCTTGGCGATGCGCTCCTCGAGGCCGTCGAGGTCGCCCTGGTCGCCGTCGTCCTCGCCGAGCTCCTCCTTGATCGCTTTTAGTTGCTGGCGCAGCACGTACTCGCGCTGGTTCTTCCCCATCTCCTCTTTGATCTGGGAGTTGATGCGCTCGCGCATCTTCAGGATCTC